>Ga0065711_1005110_pt1 | contig 28321 bp, 12 predicted proteins | sample Hoacrofraction12_FD_59098 | JGI IMG/M metagenome (GOLD analysis project Ga0065711, IMG submission 59098) | Hoatzin crop microbial communities from Cojedes, Venezuela - Epithelial fraction 12 v2 (version 2) | ecosystem: Host-associated > Birds > Digestive system > Esophagus > Crop | place... | reverse complement strand
CGGCAGGGGGGTTGGACTAGATGACCCACAGAGGTCCCTTCCAACCCCTACTATTCTGTGATTCTGTGATTCTGTGATTCTGTGAAAACCAGAGGAAACCAGCAGCAGCAAAAAAGGGAGGTTTTATTCTTTCTAAAGAAAAGTGAGGGTAAAAGTCACTTGCAAAGAAAATCATCACGCTGTTTCCAGGCTATGAAAATCACGATGTGACAATCTGCATCAGTAATTTTTGTGCAGGAACAAAGATCCAGGGCTAGATATTATTCTGCTGGTTCATGCATTAGAAGTGTACAGGTAATATTGAGTGTTTCCGTATTTGTGTGTTATTAGTAATATGCTCTGTCCTAACGATCGTATTGTGATGGACAGTGAATGAGCACTGTCATAAATAACTTCTAAACATTTTGTTCTTTTGCCTGTTTTATTTCATGAATAAAAAACACATAGGTATGAAGAGATCGGATGGCTTGTGTAAGGCTGTGCAAAATACCCATTTGACAGTCCTGTGTTGAATTACAGAGCCCTGAATACCAAACCTCGACTTAACCGTAACACTATCCTTATCTTTCTGATCTTGTGATCCTACAAAAAGTCTCCATTGCTCTGAAACAGACATTTTTGCCCTGTGGAAGCAAGATCCTTCAGCAGAAAATTTACTAAACTTTCAATGTTACATGTTGAACAAGGTCTGAAGTTATAAACAGCCCCACCAATCCTACTAGGAGAGCTAGCCAGGAAACAGAATTTCACTTCTGTGAAAAATGTCACAGTTGAGGGAAAACTAATTAAAAAACAAGAATAAAATTGCATGGCAAATACCTTTAGAAAAGAAATTCAATAATATGTCTTGAAGCTTCTGTATCCCAAAATATATTCCTGGCTGCCCTGCCCAGGTGAACACATTTCCACTCTGGGTTCCTGGAGGGTCTCGCCTTCAGCTCATCTGCAGTCTGCTTGCTGATCTTCTGCTGACACATATCAGTACCTGGAGGCATTTTGACTCAGAAAGAAAGTTTCTTGGAAGGCAGATTGGTGGGTGAGCTGGCAGGAAACCAGGCAGCTTTGCTGTCAGCCTTGCTCCTCTTGGAATCAACATGTTCCCGAGGAACGTTTAACTCTGACAAATCAGCTTTTTTCCAATGGAAAACATTCTGTCAGAACATTTCTGCCCACTTCTGCTATGTCTTCATCCTTGTCACTCTCTGCCACGATGGGAAAATGTAACTGTTGAGATTAGCGCACATTGGTCGCCTTTCTCTCCGGGCAAGATGTTGAACTTGCCCATCTGCCACCCCTTCCCCTTGGGCAATGTTAGTAGGGTGTGACATAGGAAAATGTTTCTTGTGCTCCTACTCTATCACCTTCCTCTTACACTACCCTGCCAGAACATTGGCTTCATAAAAGACACACAAGTAGTGCTTTGTCCTTTAAAAATGTTTAAGAGCTTTCCTGTAAGAGAACCGAGGTTGGGGGTGATTTTTGTTTACAGTCTCTAGTATAACATGCTATCCCGTCGATGTAATAAAATGTGAGTGCATTATTTTTAAATACTGCAGCAGATTTAATTACTGCTACTTGCAAAAATAAACGCCACTTGTTGCCACAATTATCAGGCACAATAGCAGACATCAACCACTCTGCTGTTCACAGTTTTAATGAGAAGCAGTCACTTCATTCAGGTTCCTTTTTTCCTCTAAAATGCAATTAACAAACAGTGATTAGTTGAGCCAATTCCAAACTGTATTCAAATGAAAACAATTTGGCTAGTTTGTAAGTCCAATAGGTGATGCTTTCTGAAGTCCCTAAGAGAATTAATTGCATGTTTCCGCCCAAACATGTTCTAGGGAGGAGAAAGATAAAAGTTCTCTTTGATACAAAGGCTTTGCTTTTGACAGGGCAAATTATTTTTCTATAAAACCATATCATTTGGACACACCCACAAGACTGAGAAATATGTATCTGCACCAAAGCTTTTTCTTCTTTGGAGAAAGTATTGTTCCTTAAAGTGCAAAATGTTCTTCTTCAGTATAACTGCACATCTGAAACACTCCAGCTGCCAACATTTTAAGAAATTTCATATAAATAAAGATTTTTTTTTTTAATAGTGATGTCTATTTATGTCCAAAACCTGAAAGGAAACATTCAGATGTGTTCTAATAATTTCAAGAGACTGATAAATCAGTGATGAGTTTATACGGAAGTGATTTTCTTACCTTCTTTGCAAAGCACTTGGTCAGAGAGCTCAGCTTCACCATAAATACAAAACATGACTGCAGTTTCATTTTCAAACAAGTTCAGACCCAGAAGCTATGGCAGCATAAGGACAATTCTGATGGCATTATTAATGGTTTGAGCTCCTACCCAGAGAAAGCAGAAAGCTTTCTAACTGCATTATTTCCATTTCATTTGTTATTTTTCAGGTATCCCAGGAGTTAAGAAGTCTAAAAATGAAACTGCAAAGTACAAGTAACCAAGAATGCAAGGACTTCAAAATGCTAAGTTCAGTAACTTCTCCAAATCTCCCACTGACTATTTCCACAAACCTAACAGGGTTGACAAAAATCCCATTACATTTTATGCAAGAATAAGACTGTCTTCTTTAGAGTCCTGGCCAAATTCTAATTACCTTCAGCCTACCTAGAATTCTCCCTGAAGTATTAATGGGATGTGGTTGTCTTCACTTTCTGTCCTAAACTGTTGTAAAGTGCTCTATTAAACGGCTGTCCAAACCTGGCTATGCTTTACTGGGGAGCAAAATAGTAATAGATTTATACACAGCGCACACATGCATACAGTAGGTATGCTACGCATACCTAAACAACACTGTCAAAAACACTGTCATCAGAGGATGTCATTAGCTGTGCGGACTGAACACCAGCTGTCTCAAAACAGAGACAGTAAGAGTTAATAATACATGCAAGGTTTTATTTGTTTGCATTGAGGTTTATCCAAAATTTGCTCATGACTCTACTTGCATGACAACTAAGTCAACAAAGGTTCACTGATGTTAAAAATGGGTGCATTATTACATGTTTTTCCACTCCACAGAGCTGCAGGAGTAGCTGATATGCATTCAGTCCCCAGTGAGTGTGAAAATTCATTGCACATAGATGAAAATTGCAATATAAAGATATTATTTTTTGATGGTACTCTCACTGAATTGTTCCTGTGTCGTAATTAAGGTTACACCTAGAATTGCAATAACCAAAGCAAGTTTGAGAGTACGTTTTTTCCTCAACATATCCACTCATCTCTTACACTCTTGGACTCTCCCTCTCAGTCACATCTCAGGTTTTGGAGTTTGCACAGGTGTATGGAATAAAGGCCCATCAAACGCTCAGAAATTTGTCTTTTGTCTTTCCAGTCCTCACCACTCATTAACGACACTCGCAGACACGGCTTTGACTGTTTTCATTTTTTTCTCCTTCACTCCCTCTATTTCATGTTGCACAAAGAGCTGTGAAACAAAGACTCATCAAAGTCATCATTACACTACATTTATGTGCACAGAACTGCCTTTCTCATCTATTAGGCTTTTTAAACGTTCCAGGTCCCTCTGTGGCTGGATTTCCTCTCATTATTTTGGCTTCCTTGTCACCCATGGCTGACAACTTCTGCAATTGCCCTCCTCCTCCTTTCCCCCTTCTCTTTTTTTTCTGGGCAAAATACCACTATGCATAATCTTCCATTTGTTTGAATTCAAACAAAATAGCACTTTTTGTTATTGTTAGCAAAATTAAAATTTTAAATGAGTTATTGTTTGCACTGATTTTCATCTGAACAACTTATTAGTCCCTTTTTTTTCACTTTCAAAGAGTCAAAAATGTTTACTGGTGAAAAATTTTCATGTATTTTTCATAAAGTGTAAATATGAAAGAACCAGATAACCTGATTTCTCTGTATCAGATTAACTGCAGAAACCCCTTTACAGAAGTGTTTTGTAACAGGTCATAGTTTTTTATAGGTGAAGAGCAGTAATTTAGCAGTGAAAAAAGAAAAATAAATGTATATGCACATTAGTACTGTTACCTACATTTCTCCCATGGCCCACCCACAGGAGAAAGTCCCATAACAGTTCCTGTGCCTCCATGACTGAGCAGATAATCCATCACATGGTGGCTCACCGGCAGGTGACAAGCTGCCTTTCAGACCTTCTCTGTCTTCAAGTGTCCTGCGAACTGGGAGGTCTACCCTGGCTCCACCTTCTTTACTCCATGTTGTTGGATATTTATACACACTGACAGAACCCCTCTTGAGCTTTCATTTCTCTAGGCTGATGAGTCACAGCCTTCAGCCTCTCATCATATGTCAGGTGCTCCAGTGACTTAGTAATCTTCATGGACCTTTCACTAGACATGCTCTGATAAGTCAATATTTCTTGTACTGGGGAGCCCAGCATTGGGCTCAGCATCCCAGATGTCTCTCACGAGACATGAGCAGAGGAGCAGTGTCACCTCCTTCAACATGCTGGCAATGTTCTGCTTAATGTAACACATGATACTGGTGGCCACCTTTGTCATGAATGCACATTCCTCCCTCGTGGTCAGCGTGGTGTCCACCTGGATCCCCAGGTCGTTCTCTGTCAAGACGCTTTCCAGTCCGTTGGTCCCCCAGGGTTATTTCTTCCCAGAGACAAGAATAAGCATCTCCCTTTGTTGAACTTCACGAGTGTTAGCAAGCCATCAGCAACATACAGAAACATTAGAGTCTGACACAGCCTTTTAGGTAAAACACATTGGAGCAAATTCTAGTTCCATGAAAAAAAAAATTCCTAGCAACAACTGCAGAATCTGTAACTTTAAAGTTAACATATAGAATTAAAGCAGTGTACAATAGGATCATCACTGGTCACTTCTAGTCTAACGTAACATACATGCCACCTTGTATTCTCTACAAGACAAAGGAGACATATTTCTCGAAGCTGTGCTAAAAAGGATTGTCATCATCAAGAATTTTTTCAGAGTATCTGTTAGTGTAGTGATGTCAGTGGTGTAAGGCTGAGATATACCAATTGAAACAAAGCAGACACAATAAAAATACTTGGAGCAAGGTTATAAACAAAATGCCCTCATCCTATAATCTCTTATCACCCTCCAAAAGATCCTTTCACAATGTTGGTTTAATGCAAGGCTCTGAGCCTCACCAGTGATTTTTGTTTGAAGCCAAAAGCACAGGTCAGTTACCGTTCATGCTGATGCTTCCTTGTATTAAAAAAAAAAAAAAAAAAATCAAAAAAAAAGGGTTATAAACCAGACTGCTGGAATAACAGTCTGGGCAGGAATAAAAGAATATGATTATTTCCCGCTACTGATCTGTTGACTTTTGCTGCACTGCATTGTAATCTACAGGCAGTCAAAACATGCAAGATCAATATCTTTCGCATAGTTACTTGATGTCCTGTGGGTTGCCCCTGGATGACACGAATCTCAGGCTGCTACTGCAGTGGTTGTGGGCTGCTAGGCTTCCCTTGCTGCAGCCCTGGGGAAGACACAGCATCACTGCACCCATTCCAGCATGCTGAAGTTTGAGTGAGATTTTTTTTCCAGCATTAGATGAATACAGAGAGTGTGGTAGGAGCAGAATTATTCCTAAAAGGAAGATGTGTTGTACGTATATCCAATTTGCTCTTCAATAATTAAACATATGTTTATAAGCTAACCAATTTCATTTGCTAGCATACAGACTTAAAAAACATGAATTTTTCTAAAATATTTGTAAATTTTTCAGGCTACTCTATTCTTTTTCTGCATTTCTTAATAAAGCCTAATAGCTCTTCTCAAATTAAACTAAATTAATATGCCAGCTGTACCCAGCTTTGAGCAGACAAAACCCCCAATGGTTTATAATAAATTAATACATATGGTGATGGTACATCTTAACATGAAACTCTCATTTGCATGTTGGATGCCAGAATCTATTAGTTTTGCTTCATAGTTCTTACATTAAGTTTATCTCAAGACATCACTCTCCCTGCCGATAAGTGCAATTAACTAAATATTAATTTGCCCTAAGTGGATTTTTGTATTCTGATTTATAACTGATGGATGAATGTTTAGTAAAGAACTGTTTTAAATTCCAATATTTTCTTATTGCCCCACTAAACTTATAATCCCTCTCCCCTGTGGGTTTCCATTATCCAGCTGTGACTTGCATTTATTTTTTTTTCAGTTTAGGACCTCTAATGGTTAATATAGGCACCGTTGCTTTAAATGGACGTTAGTTTGGCTGCCACATGGACTCCAGGCTTGACTACAATTAAGCGTGTACATAAGCATTTCTAGAATCAGCATCTCAGCAGCAGCCTCCTCTCTTTTTCATTTGTCTTCCGCTAAAAAGAAACACTGGACGCACAGATAATCTTAACAATTTATTGAGCTCCAAGTTCTAGCAGAGACCAGACATGAAGGCATCGTGACCACTTACAGTGCAGATGTCTTCCAAGATTAGGGTTAAAAAGTCAGATCCTCTGTAGTCATTAGTATTTCAGTTCTGGGTTCCATTTCAGATATGGATGTCTAGGGCAGTTGGGTATATTGTAAAATATCCTATTTGGATTGCAGCCTCTGGTGCAGTCTCCCACAGATCCTGTGTCATATCTGCCTGACTTGCGTGGATTTCTGTCATATTCTACGGCAACTGAGATAACACTAAGCAGTCATGTGTGGGCCACTGAGAGAAGCCATCAGTGGGTGAAAGGGACATTAAAGGTAAAATTCCATATGCGACAGACAACTTCGTTTAGATGTTCTCTAATGAGTGAAGTGTCCAAGCTCCCACTACAATCAAAAGAGAGTTATTCAACAGAGAGGCATTGGCCTAAAAGTAGGCCACTAAAATTATGTTAGAAATAGTGGGCTATCCTCCCTGACCTCCTGTTGTGGTTTGGCTCTGGCCAGCAATACAGGGCCACGCGGTTGCTCTATTGCCCCTGCCCCACTGGGGCGGGGAGGAGAATGGAAAGAAAAAGGCAAAACTCGTGGGTTGGGATAAGGGCAGTTTAACAGAACAGCAAAGGAAAAGAACAGTAACAACAATAATATTGATAAGAAGAATATACAAAACAAACAGTGGAATGCATAGAGCATCTCTCACCGCCCGATGCCCAGCGCTCTCCTGAGCTGCTATTAACTTCCTCCCAGCCAGCTCCCCCTTTCAGAACCAAGCACGACGTCATATGGTATCGAATACCCTGTTTTGTTTGTCCAGTTTGGTCAGCCGGCCCAGCTGTGTCCCCTCCTGGCTTCTTATAAAAATTAACCCTATCCTGGCTGGACCCAGGACACCTCCACCTGCTACTCCAAATGATCATTCAGTGTCACTTCTACCAGCCATCTAAGTTGCATCTAAGCAAGCACCTATCCAGCTTGAATAACTAATGCCTGTTATGCTCATGCATCTGAACCTCAGCCACTGATCCTGTTCAGCTCTAGGCTCCACTGACTATACTGACGTATGGGGTCTGGCTGGGATGGGCTTCACTTTCCCTATAGTGCTGTGCTTTGTATTTGTAACTAGAAGGTGTTGATGACACTGCAGTGTTTTGGCAGCTGCTGAGCAATGCTTGCACAGCATCAAGGCTGTCTCTCCAAATTCCCTTGCTCCCCCATTGATGAGTAGGATGGGGATGGGCAAGAGGTTGGAATGGGACATAGCCAGGACAGCTAACCTAAACTGACCAAGGGGCTATTTCATTTCATAAGACATTGTACTCAGCAATAAAAGCTGAGAGATAGGAGGAGTAGGGGCATTCATTATTTAAGCATTTATCTTCCAATGCAACCCCTACACATACTGAGGCCCTGCTTCCCAGGAAGTGGCTGGCCATCTCTTGCTGATGGCAAATAAAGAATAAATCTCTTTTGCTTTGCTTTGATTTCGTGTGTGTCTTTTGTTTTTCTTTATTAAGCTGTCGTTATCTTGACCCGTGAGCTTTTAGTCTTATTTTCTTCCCCTGTCCTGCTGAGGAGGAAGAGTAATAGAGCAGCTTGGTAGGCACCAGGAGGCCAGTCAAGGTCAAGTCACCACAATGGAGTGCATATTGATATGTAGAAAACTAAATGCAAGCATCCCACCCTTGGTGTCCAAATACTTTCAAAGACTAAGCTAAAAGCTATATATGTTATATTTGCTAAAAGTATACATGTTAAAGCTTTATAAGTACATGTATATATACACATACACACCTACAGGTATAGGTATATATATGTATATATGGATCAACAGGGAAACAAAGCTTTAAAACAACCAGAAGCATGCATGCCTAGAAATGTCCATTTTAATAGAGCAGTGCTAATAAAAATACTCCCCACGTACCATATTTATGCTATACATGTATGTAGTATTTGGGGGTCTGTGCAGAATACTAGCAGAGTAATGTCACCTTTCCTAAATAAATTTTCTAAACGGAATACCACACAGTGAGAAGATTTTTGTGAAGCCTAACTCATCAGTTTCAAATATGTCTCACTTCCTTACGAGCAGAGGTTAGGATATTCCTACATCCAACTATCTTGGAAAATTTCGTGACACCTACAAAAGATAGGGGCAATTAAATTACAATTAAATACAATTAGTCTCTTTCTGTGAGTATTAGCTTTCAGTGATGGCTAATTTGCCACTAGATCATTATTGGGAAAAGTATCCACCATACAGTTCCAGCACTGCTACTCCTTGTTATGGGGCTGAGAAAAAACATTAAGTCAAAACTTAACCATATGGATTTGCCCAAGATGTAACAGTGGTTAGGATATATTAGACACTGCATCAGAAATAATGCCAAATTCATTAGCCAATTAGACAGCGTGATACTTGTTCCCAATATTGCATCTTATCTCAAATTATTTATTAATATACAGCATCAAGATCAGTAGCTTTGTCCTCTACAGAGACCTCAAGGTAAGTCATCAGGAACAACAGGCATTTCTGCAGGGTTCCTTGAAGGCTTCAAGAGAAGCTATGCCTTTTTGGGAGCCAGTAAACCACAAGGTATTAAACATGTGGTTCCACAGCTGAAATTGCAAAATTCTTGAATGAAAAGATTGTAGAATATATTTTGCCTATTCAACAGTTTTATATGACGAGATGTATTTGGAGGAACTGGGGTTTATTCCACCCATCTGTAGAGAGGGAAACTGGACTTCAAGGAATGGAACCACCTCTGAAGGCACATCACTGGCCTGATGAACAACCTAACAAATTTGTAAATGATCCAAGAAAATAATTGTGTTTCTGTTCCCTGATTCAGTGACTACTTATGTATTTACTTCAGAGCGTCATCATGTAGCACCAGAAGAAGCCACTGGGACCAAGACTCTTCCTTTCCAAGGGAATGACTTCCAAACCAGATTCCAGGTTTCCTCACTTCTGATCTCATCAATTTTGCTTTCCATTTTGATTGCATCCAGATCCATAAGGACTGTAGAGAATGCTGTCACCACTTGCAGCTTGAGGATAGGTGCTCTGCAGGCAGATAAGTTTCTTCTCAAGATGAGAAGGATATTGGATTATGATATGTCAGTTCCTTCCAATAAGTGTTAAGAGCTGGCTACTAATGACTTTGCTGAGCTTTAGATTTTGTGAAGATTTTTTCCATAAACTACTATCATGTTGCCTTCAGGGGGTTGAACTGACCAACACAATGACAGTTAATTTGAATAACCTGCCCAAACACCACCCTAATTCTGTTCAGCTCTGTTGAACAAGTTGAGCTCTTCTTATTCAAAATAATTATTAAGAAATATTTGGCCAAAGGTGAAGAAAAAAAGAACAACCTGGAGGTTCCCTTGAAAATTGGTAACTGTGGCTTTGCTTGCATTTGTGCACAAGCCTATTCAGAAACTATATGGTCCTTCTAGAAATGGTCTTGTTTTCTATCATCCCTCTGTTTGGTAACCTTAGCATTAGTGTCTCAGGTGAGAGCACTGGAAGATGTCATCACCTGAGGGACACTGGCCAAGAAGGAATTACAGGTGATGGGAGGATGGGAAAATGCAACACTTCTTGGCAGACTGGCTTACACAAGTAAAAACCAGAACTTTTGGTGGAAGCTCATCAGGTTTTTGTAAGACTTACAAAGAAAGAAGTGATTATACTTGGGTAGTTGCTACATTGTGAGATTACCTGCTGTTCTTCTAATAGCAACAATCATCAAAAAGCTCTGTTCACCTTTTGTATCTATCTCCTGTAAATGCTCAAAGGTCTCCAAGGTGAAGGTAATATATCCCTTCTAAGGCTACTTCAGTTGTGAGCTGGATACCCTATTGATGTTCTTCCCTTAACCATTGTTTTCCCACAAACTTCTGGATTTTGTAGCAATCCCATTGACAGCAAATCTTTTGGGGTCCAGGTGGTTGAGGTGTTAAGCTCTTCAAGCAGTTGTTGCCATTCTAGAAATTAGGAGATCTATATGCTGCTAGCTGTGTTGCAGAATAAGTACTAAGTAATGAAGCTGTCAGTAGACAATTCTCTGAGGTGGATATCTGGTAAGTCAGGAGGCACAGTTTGAGAGAGTAAGGAGACTTTGATCAGGACAGTAATAATTTATGAATCAGACAGATATCATTACAAAATTTAGAGGATGACAGAGGATATTTTAAGGGACTTTTTCTGATCCCTGGCAACAGATGACTGCAGCAGTTCTTTCTATTCTGCAACATCTGTTCATTCTGTGGAGTTTAATATATGTACAAATGGATCTTTCAAAAATCAAAATAGAAATTGAGTCACATGCCTTCTAAATTTCATATGTTTTGACAAGACAAAAGTGAGTAAATAGCAGTCTCTGTTTATTATAGTCATACAAATATTGGTGTACATAAATTGTACACAGCAAAAATATGGAGTGGTAGCTAGCAGCTATGACAATGGAATCTAGCAACCTTTTAGCCTATGTTCTTTGCCATTAGCATGATTCAAAGGATGCATAGTACTGCATATAAAAAAAAAAATTTCTGTCTCTATTAAAATGGAATAGCTAAAGTGAAAGTTTTTCCAAAAAATACTGATGGCCTAACTGCGATAGAGCGAGTATAATTGCCCTTGTTCCAGCAATTTGTACAGTTTTAGCTCTACCTTAAACCATTAAATTCCAGCTGAATAATCATAACTCTTTCAACACCAGAAATGTGGTTTTTAAGACTTCCACCATTTCTCTCGGGAACAAAACCACTTTAAATGCCATGCGCCTAAATAAAACAATTTGAATTTTAAGCAACCAGCATTTACAAGGAAATGAAATGCAATCTAAAGATCAGGACTTTTTTCAAAGCAGTTGTTTGCAGAATAATAAAGCTTACTGGGAACTACAGTGTGCTCTGGAAAAATCTGCAAATAGTAGAAAAATACACTGAATGGAATATTCGTTATTTGTCCAGCCCTAGTCACGGACTCTCAAACGTTTCCACTACAGAAGGGAAGCTCTGATCAGTGTCCAATAACATTAGACAAACCCCAATAACACAACAAACCTTCAGTTTAAGTATACGTCATAGAAAAGCACAGGATTTAGGTGAGTGTGCGAAACTGCCTTCAGAGTTACGGTTTCCAGCTTTGTATCTTCTGTGACAAAGAGGACCATGATTAATGCAGCATCTTCCACAATCTGACTGCTCAAAAGAGATGGAAAAAGCTAGGTAATTTCCTGGTCCAATGGAATTTTTATTAGTTCCCATCCTATCTCTCTTTATTTTCTGATCAAGTTGAGCATTTTAAGATCAGTTTTCCAAACTATCGCTATTAGAGAGCTGCTCTGGAATTCAACTCTTCTAATGAAGAGAAGTCACCTTCCAACTTCCTTTTTTTCTTTTCTTTTTTTCTCATGAGCTGTTTGTATCCATTTGTTCGTATTCCAGTGTTCTCCTGTAGTTTAGCTTGTACTTTTGTTGCTGTCTTTAATTTCTTGATCCATTTACACTCTGCTGTGCAGGGCTGGACAAAGTCAGATCCAAAGACATCAAATTTGCAAAACATTCAAATCTGCATTTAATTTTAATGTGCATGTAAAACACTTGTCTAAGTTAGAATTTAAGTACATAAAGCTTCATACAGATACACTGAAATCTGTTTTTTAGAGAAAAGTATTTATCTGACAGTCATGCCTTTTCAAAAATCTATTTAATCCACACTGCACACTGGTGTCCATACCCACACTGTTTTGAGGAGAAATAATTTATGATGATGAGACTTTAAGGATATTTTTATAATTTTATGCATTTAGGCCAAATTTTCCTGTCAGGTTATGTGACTAAATGACCATCTCCATGAACACAAAGGAGCACAGAAGAACAGTGACGGGCACAGGGTGGTTCCAAATAACTGCATCAGAGACACGAGCCCCTGAGGTGGTGCCTCCCAGGGCTGTCCCAGGGGGGTGACTCCCAGCACCATGGGGCAGTGGGAGAGAACCTTATACACTGGTGGTGTCAGTGCCTATGGGAGTTGTGGGGTGAAGGGGAACAAGATTTGGGATTCCACAAGACTTGCTATGGGATGTCTAATGGAGAAACCAAAAGTGGGGACAGGAAGGGATGAAGGTAAACAAATGTAGAAAAACAGAGACGAGGGGACAAACAGAGCCAGCAGCCTCTAAACAGTGCATGTGTGTAGCCATGCTCCACACCCGATGGGCACAGTCTGTCCTGTCTTCTCACTTAAATGTTTTCTTGGGTTGAGGCCTCTCTATTTGGCTGTGTGCACGCCTATGAGTATCTGAACACCAGTGAATGGGTTGGGACCAGAGGTCATAGGGGCCCATGTGTCTGTAGTGCCAGAAACCAGGGTGAAAGTAGAACGGGCACATCATGAGAGTGTGTATGTCAGTGAGTGATCACTACCAAACATCACGCCAGACTAGGTGGCAAGTAGGATTTAACACTTGGAAGCCAGATATCAGAGAAGCCGTAAGCCTGGGCTGGATACAGGAGGGACCTGAGGGGCTGTGAGTTGGCTGTCAGAGGGACCAGGGGGACCCAGCTAGGGGCTCACAGCCATGGGTTTGAATCAGCTACTGGAGAGACCCAGTGCACAGTTGTGTGTGTGTGAGTGAAGTCATTTTGACCAGCAGGCTGTGGCCTCAGGGTCTCCCGTGTCCAAGAGCCAGCAACCAGGGAGACTAGGATCCAGTGTCAGGTCTTGGGCAGAGTGAGGGTCTGATCCTAGCTGCTGGGGGGGTCCACACTGCACATAGGTGTATACATATGGACATTTCCCAGCAGCAGACCTTCATACCGATGAGCCGGAGGATAAGGCTATTTGCGTTGATTGTGTTTGTGTGAGCACTGTGTATTCTTTATGTGTTGATAAGCGTGACCAGGCATATGCGTGTGTATAAATACATTGCATGCACATATATCTGTGTATGTATGTGCCTGTGTGGAGTATATGTTCAGCCTTGCTCCTGGCTGGCCCTAAAAACAGAGCTGCAGCAGCCTTACCTGTATTAGGCTACTGCATTAGGAAACTCATAACATCTTCCACAGGTCCTTTATTTATATTTGACAAACATGCAAAATAATCAAAATAACAGCATTTCTCAGATCTGAGTTGGGGAAAAAATACGTGAGATCTTTAAGGCCTAAGGAAGGCATTAGACAAAGGTAAATTGGATTTTGTTGGAGATATTTGCTTTGACACTGTTTTTTAAAAAGAGTTAGTTAAATTTGCCCAACGTTATGTGTTCAAAAGGCAAACAAACCCAGCATTTTCCGCAAAGCAGACTGAACACAATATACGTGTATGCACACAAGCAGAGAGACTAAAACAAATTTGCACAGGGTTGTACACGCATCTATCTGATGAATGCTGGGAAAAGCGGGAGGGAGCGTTCTTGCGGTGCGTGACACTGAATACATGCAGTGCTGGGCATAGGGGTAATTATAGCCTGTGCAACTCCTTGAGCAAATCCGCATCCACGGGCTCCAATTCAGTCTTGACCCACCTGAGTACTTAAAGACTTGGCTTGGCAAGAGGAGATACTGCGGAGGCTGTTAGGCATATACCAGCTTTCTATGCATTAAACATGCATGCAACATGTGCAAGGAAGCTATGTCACTATTGCAATTTGCAGTGTTAAAAGTTGTCAAGTTTCAAGTAGGAGATACTGCAGGAAAAGCATTAGTAATGGTGCCATCTTGTGTTCAACATCTGAAAATGTTGCATAATTTTTCACTGTGATAATAAATTTATAACTAACTTTATGAAGCCAGAGTGTATAAAAGACTTCAGCCTGAATTTCTGTTGATTGTCAGAGAAGAAAACAAATTTTTGAGCCTTCTTTCAGCAAATCAGTTTGTGTTTAAACATATGGGATTGTGTTTCAAATGAATGTTAGGGATGATTAATCTAAAGGAAATAAAATATTACTAGCAGTGATTTTCTCAGTCTCACTATCAAGAAGTCTTTATACATTACCTTTTTTTGTGTATTTTACACTGTGCATAGCATTCCAAATCTAAACTTCATAGAAATGTTACCTCAATGGATTGCTATAAAATTTTCGAAAGAGAAAGCCGAGTAAATGCAAAATCTTAGGAACACCAAGAAGGTACTTCCTACTTATGTCCTTATACCTAAAATTACATAAAACAGCAAAAAAGATGCAACCTTCTGCAAAGAGAAATAAAGCTAACAAGCCAGCACCAGAGCCATCTGGCTGCAAACACACAGGAAGCCACGAACCGTACTTTCTTTTAGTGAAGGTGATTTCTTCTGACAATAGTCTCACAAGATGCAAACTGCACAAAGAGCTGTGAAAACATCTCATCATCCAGAGAAGTTGCTCCATCATATATGCAAAAACCCCAAAGATACTTCAATGCACACACATATCTCCCAGAATACTGAGGGATCTGACCAAAGTAAAAGTATTTTTTTTGGGTTTTACATTTTCAACAATTTTTATCTAATGGCAAGAAGTGCTAGAATGTTAAATCTTTTGCATGTGAAAAATTATTTCCTGATTTGTACTTATCTTGGGCATGCAAATATCAGCTTCAGAAACTCAAAGCATATGTACAGCTTGACCCTAAATATGAATTTAATGTGATTTCAGTGGAAATAACCTGAGGTCTATTTTACTTAAGATGTCTACTATTCAATGCAGTTTTTCAGTCGTATCAAGTAAGTAATTGCACTGAGTGACAGATAAGGCTATTTCAACAACTGGGAAAAAAAAAATCAAGAAAAGTAAATCATCTTTCCTTAAGATCTTAAAATAAATTTATAATGACACAAATTTGTCGCATACAGTTTGCTGATGGATTCAGGGAAAGAAAGAACAGCTTATATAGCTTATTTTTTATATCAGTTGTTGATGTTTGAATTGCAAATCTCTGGATGCAATATGTTTTACAAGAACTGCTGAGCTGCAATATGTCCTGCTTTCAGAAGGCTTTCAGCGTGGCAATAAGCAGAGAATGTTATCCTTTATCTGACCATATATTCCTGTTGGACAGGATGGACATATACTCCTGCTTGTCCCGCGTGATTTCCTTGTCTCTAAATTGGAAGGACATGGATTTACAGATGGACCACCCTTTGGATAAGGAACTAGCTTGATGGATGCACACAAAGAGTGTCCATGGCCCAAAGTCCGGGTGGAGACCAGTGACGAGTAGTGTGCCTCAGGGGTTGGTACTGAGGCCAGTGCTGTTCAATATCTTTGTCCGTGACATGGACAGTGGGACTGAGTGCACCCTCAGCAAGTTTCCTGACTACATCAAGCTGTGTGGTGTGGTTGACATGCGGAAGGGAAGAGATTCCATTCAGAAGGACGTTGACAGGCTGGAGAGGTGGGCCTGCGTGAACCACATGAAGTTCAACAAGGCCAAGTGCAAGGTCCCACACATGGGTCGGGGCAATCCCAAATACAAGTACAGGCTGGATGGAGGATGGGTTGAGAACAGCCCTGAGGACAAGGACTTGGAGTTACTGCTGGATGAGAAGCTCAACATGACCCTACAATGTGCGCTTGCAGCCCAGAAACCCAACCGTATCCTGGGCTGCATCAAGAGAGGTGTGGCCAGCAGGTTAAGGGAGGTGATTCTGCCCCTTTACTTCGCTCTCCTGAGACCCCACCTGGAGTCCTGCATCCAGCTTTAGAGCCCCCAAAATAGGAAGGACATGGATGTGTTGGAGGAGGTCCAGAGGAGGGCCACGAAGATGATCCATGGGCTGGAATACCTCTCCTACGAGGACAGGCTAGGACCGTTGGGGCTGTTCAGTCTGGAGGAGAGAAGGCTCTGGGGTGACCTTCTAGCAGCCTTCCAGTACCTGAAGGGGGCCTACAGGAAGGATGGAGAGGGACTTTTCACAAGGGTTTGTAGTGATAGGACAAGGGGGAATGGCTGTAAACTACAAGAGGGCAGATTCAGATTAGATATTAGGAAGAAATTCTTCCCCAGGAGGGTGGTGAAACACTGGCCGAGGTTGCCCAGAGAAGCTGTGGCTGCCCCCTCCCTGTCAGTGTTCAAGAAGAAGTTGGATGGAGCTCTGAGCAATCTGGTCTAGTGAAAGATGTCCCTGCTCATGACAGGGGAGTTGGAACCAGATGACCTCTAAAGGTCGCTTCCAACCCTTGCCATTCTATGATTCTATGATTCTATGATAGAGTTCAACAGTACTTGGCTGGGCAGTGTTCTAACTTTACACGGAGTAAAACATGACTACTTGCAAACCACATGTTTAATTTAACTCTTTTCCACTGTTGCTAGATACTTTTGGTGTATCCTTGCCATAAACTTTTTATTTAAACAAGCATTATAAATCCCAATCCTTATTTCTATTAATATGAATCAGAATATGATTGCAACAACTGTGGAATAATCTACACAACTTGGTTTCATTGACAGCAGCCTTTATCAACTGCTTCTCCAGCGCTCTCACAAATGCTGCTGGATATTTTTTCCATAATGCTCTCAGGGCATGGGGAAAAACTGTCTTGCAAGTGATTAACCTGATATTTTCCCCTTTTTTTAAAGCTGTCATAACATCAGCAGATTACTTCATTATAGCAGTGGGTAGAAAACTGATGAATTTCACTTCAGCACTGTTTTGGTTTGGCCTGGATAAATGCCAGGTGCCCACTAAAAGTGCTCTATCACTCCGCCTCCTCAACTGGACAGGGGAAAGGAGACACAATGGAAGGCTCGAGGGTCGAGGTAAGGACAGAGAGAGATCACTCACCAATTACTGTCATGGACAAAACAGGCTGAACTTGGGGAGACAAGGGAGTTTAATTTATCATCAGTCAAATCAGAGTAGGATAACAGGAACTAAAACTAGATCTTAAAACATCTTCCCCCATCCCCTTCCTTCTTCCCGGCCTCAGCTTCAATCCTGATTCTCTATCTCCTCCCCCCCAAGCGGTACAGGGGAATGGGGAATAGGGGTTATGGTCAGTTCATCACATGTTGTCTCTGCCACCCCTTCCTCCTCAGGGGAAGGACTCCTCACACTCTTTCCCTGCTCCAGTGTGAGGTCCCCGTCACGGGAGACGGTTCTTCACAAACTTCTCCAAAGTGAGTCCTTCTCATGGGCTGCAGCTCTTCACGAACTGCCCGAGCATGGGTTCCTCCCACGGGGTGCAGTCCTTCAGGAACAGGCTGCTCCAGCGTGGGTCCTCACAGGGTCACATGCCCTGCCAGCAAACCTGCTCTGGTGTGGGCTCCTCTCTCCATGGGTCCACAGGTCCTGGCAGGAGCCTGCTCCCATGTGGGGCTCCCCACAGGGTCACAGCCTCCTTCAGACATCCCCCTGCTCTGGCATGGGATCCCTTCCACAGGCTACAGGTGAATATCTGCTTCACCTTGGGCCTCCATGGGATGCAGGGGGAGAGCCTGCCTCATAATGGTCTTCATCACAGGCTGCAGGGGAAAAGTCTCTGCTCTGGTGTCTGGAGCACCTCCTCCTCCTCTTTCTTCACTGACCTTGGTGTCTACCGACTTGTTTCTTTCACAGAGTCTCACTCCTGTCTCTTGATTGTTGCTTCCCTACAGCTTTTTTTCCCCTTCTTAAATATGTTATCATAGAGGCACTACCACTGTCGCTGATTGGCTGGGCCTTGGCCAGTGGCAGGTCCGTCTTAGAGTCGGTTGGCAGTGGCTCTATCAGACAGGGTGGAAGCTTCTAGCAACTTCTCACAGAAGCCACCTCTATAGACCCCCGCTAGCAAAACCTTGCCACGCAAACCCATAACATTCTGCAATACTTACTGAAATGTTACTTCTTATTCCCAAATCCGTTCACTTTCCCCCCGTTTGTCCCAGTTCTCACCAAGGTCCAGCCCCACAAATTCCTTTAATCTCTTAATCTTCCCATAGAGGGGCTGCCTTTGTCCTGTGTTATTCTTTACAATGTTGTTAACACGATCAATTAAATGTGCAAATCAAGAAGGAACAGTTTGATACAGAGTTTAGTTTTGTGGGGTTTTTTTCTTTTTTTTCTTTTTTTTTTTTTTGTTTTGCTTTTTTTTCTGTGGGTTTTGGGGCTTTTTTTTTGTTTTATTTTGAGGGGTTGCGGTTATTTTCTTTTAAAGGCCTCTCAAGCTCTACCACAGATCTGAACTTTCAGCAGCTTTCATGGATACTCCTCTTGGATCTATGGCCTACTCCTAGCTCTGCTCTTTAACAGTTATCTTTTTTATTTATCTGCCTCTTAGATTTATTTATATAAGTTCATCCACATTGGTACCTCATAGAATATATTCAGAGGATCTGCTTAAATTTATAACCTATTTCCAGACCAGGTACATGAAACAAAGTGGTCATATTTTTATGAAACTAAGTTGTGTTCTGACTTTGGAGCTGCAATTCACTTCACAGGTTATAAATGAAAAAATACATTTGGAAAAGGACATGATTTTATGAGTAATGTTTTAAAACAATGGTTTTTAAGCATATTTGGCACAACTCTGTTTGTGTGGGGAAATTGAAGCTCATATTACTTTCAATAAATTATAAACAAGAACTTTAAGATCTTTCTTTAAGAAAAAAAGAAAATAAAACCAACAAACCACACTGTGCCAAAATGCAGAAAGATGACTTCAGTGCTATGGCATGATGGAATTTGTTAACTAACTGTTAACATTTATGAAATTCTGAGTGGGGAGTCTCTCTACTGACCTGAAAAGGAAATGAAAAAATTATAGACAGTGCAAAAAAGTACTTAAAATGATGTGGCACAGGAGGAAAAAACAAGCAAACAAACAAGAAACTGCACCCAAGCAACCAAAAACAACCCAAATCAGCAGCAATAAAAAAACTGTTCTGTTATTTAGAGTAAAAATTCTACTGCAATACCTAGAGGAGGTGGAGCTATTAAGCGACAAATCCAGGATCACTAATCTCTTTTTACAGATTGTGACCTGAAAGAAGCCACTCCAGATTCAGAGTCTCAAAAGATAATGCAAGTTCTGTGCTACTTGATGCTTCATGACCTGTATGATTTCGGTAGGTAGGACAGCTTTAGAAATGATAGGTGTTTGGAAGCTGTATCCCTTCAGGAGCTTCTCAGCATCTCTAAGGCAAAGCAGAGGTTATATAAACACGTTCAATACTGAGATGTTGCTGCCTGCTGAAACACACATAACGTAGGTGTAAATGTTTTAGTAAAGATAGAAAAGAATGACCTAGAAGGTTTGGGTATTTTAAGCTGTCTTGCAAAATTCAGTCAAGGAGAAAGAACTTAAAAATCAATATTTGAATGTGGATATGCACGTGAAAAGATATTTTCAAATCATCTTCAACGAGGAGACCTCAAAACATTCCCCATGTTTTGGGAGACGAATTATGCATGTCTATGTGCTTGTGATGTGCAGCAAGGAGCAGCACAAATCTCACTGATGGACAAGACGCCTACAACCTGCATGGAGGAAACAGGGCAATAAGTAGGATCAAAACCTTGGACTTCAGGAGAGATAACTTTAGCCTCTTCAAAGACCCACTTAGAGGAATCCCGTGGGTCAGGGCTATAGAAGGTAGGGGGGTCCAAAAAAGAGCTGGTCACTGTTTAAATATCACTTCCTCAATGCTCAGGATCGGTGCATCCTCCTGAGCAAGCAATCTGGCAAAGCAAGCAGGAGACCCTCATGGATGACCAAGGAGCTTCTAGTGGAACTCGAATGGAAGAGAAAGGTCTATGGAATGTGGAAAGAGGGACAGGCCACTTGGGAGGAGTACAGGAACTTTGTCAGAGCATGCAGGGATGCAACGAGAAAGGCCAAGGCCCACCTGGAACTGAATCTGGCAAGGGATGTCAAGGACAACAAGAAAGGCTTCTTCAAGTGCATCAGCAGAAAAAGGAAGACTAGGGTTAATGTGGGACCACTGCTGAATGAGGTGGGTGTCCTTGTGATGGAGGATGCAGAGAAGACAGAGTTACGGAATACCTTCTTCGCTTCAGTCTTCAGTGCCAAGGCAGGCCCTCAAGAATCCCAGGCCCCGGAGGTAAGAGAAGAAGTCTACAGAAAGGACGACCTTCCCTTGGTCAAGGAGGACTGCGTGAGGGATCACTTAAGCAATCTGGACGTTCACAAATCCATGGGCCCCGATGGAATGCACCCACGAGTGCTGAGGAAGCTAGCGGATGTCATTGCTGAGCCACTCTCCACCATCTTTGAGAGCTCCTGGAGCACAGGAGAGGTGCCCGAGGACTGGAGAAAGGCCAATGTCACTCCAGTCTTCAAAAAGTGCAAGAAGCAGGATCCAGGGAACTACAGGCCGGTCAGCCTCACCTCCATCCCGGGAAAGATGATGGAAATGCTCATTCTGGGGGCCATCATCAAGCAAGTGGAGGAAAAGAAGGTTATCAGGAGTAGTCAGCATGGATTTAGTAAGGGGAAATCATGCTTGACCAATCTGATAGCTTTCTACAATGGCATGACTGGCTGGGTGGATGAGGGGAGAGCAGTGAAGGATGTCTACCTCGACTTCGGCAAGGCTTTTAACACTGTCTCCCATAACATCCTCCTAGGGAAGCTCAGGAAGTGTGGACTGGACGAGTGGTCGGTGAGGTGGATTGAGAAATGGCTGAATGGCAGAAATCAGAGGGTTGTCAGCAGCGGCGCTGAGTCTAGTTGGAGGCTGGTAAATAGTGGTATCCCCCAGGGGTCAGTAGTCAGCCCAGTCTTGTTTAACTTCTTCATCAATGACCTGGATGAATAGTTAGAATGTACCCTCAGCAAGTTTGCTGATGACACAAAGCTACGAGGAGTGGTGGATACACCAGAAGACTGTGCTGCCATTCAGCGTGACCTGGACAGGCTGGAAAGTTGGGCAGAGAGGAACCTGATGAGGTTCAACAAGGGCAAGTGCAGGGTCCTGCAGCTGGGGAGGAACAACCCCACGTACCAGTACAGGCTTGGGGTGGACCTGCTGGAGAGCAGCTCTGTGGAGACAGACCGGGGTGTGCTGGTTTATGACAAGTTGACCATGAGTCAGCAGTGTGCCCTGGCTCCCAAGAAGGCCAATAGGATCCTGGGGTGCATTAAGAAGAGTGTGGCCAGTAGGTCGAGGGAGATTTTCCTCCCCCTCTACTCTGTCCTAGTGAGGTCGCATCTGGACTATTGCATCCAGTTCTGGGCTCCCCACTTCAAGAAAAATGAGGAGCTACTGGAGAGAGTCTAGTGGAGGGCTACGAGGATTATGAGGGGGCTGGAACATCTCTTCTATGAGGAAAGGTTGAGGGAGCTGGGCTTGTTTAGCCTGAAGAAGAGAAGGCTGAGAGCAGACCTTATAAATGCATATAAATGTCTTCAGGGTGGGTGTCAAGAGGATGGGGCCAAACTCTTTTCAGTGGTGACCAGCGACAGGACAAGGGGCAATGGGCACAAACTGAAGCAGAGGAAGTTCCGTCTGAACGTGAGGAAGAAATTCTTCACTCTGAGGGTGACAGAGCCCTGGAACAGGCTGCCCAGGGAGGCTGTGGAGTCTGCTTCTCTGGAGATATTCAAGACCCGCCTGGACAAGGTCCTGTGCAGCTTGCTCTAGGTGACCCTGCTGTGGCAGGGGTGTTGGACTAGATGACCCACAGAAGTCCCTTCCAACCCCTAACATTCTGCAATTCTTTTAAGTTTTTAAGAAGGAGAAAGTTTGGGAGACGTCATGTACTAACCTCCTTCTATAATTCACTGAAGCCTCAAAAGTCCATGTCTACTATACCAGCTTCCTCAAACTGGGGCTCCAAATGAATTAAATCAATGAGTTTGCAACTGATAGACACTACAAAATCAGCTCTTTTAGTTAATTGTATTCATAACTTCCTGAAAATTAAAACTATACCACAAACACTGTGAGATCAGCTAAGGAAATTCATAAGCAGAAATTATGCTCTGCAGATTTCTGAAACTTCTGTATTTCTGTTCTGTTTAAGACCAGGTGGGACATCATGACTTCTGAGGACTGGGCAAACTCAAAATCTATAAATTTTACAGTTGCAGAAGAAAAACTTTGTTGCTCTTTACATGGCCAAAGTCAGTTAGAGAGAGAAATGAGACCACCAGCTCAGGAAAGGGGAGTTTCCATCAGAGAAACACTGAGGATACTGGGCATGTGCTAAGAAGACTGAAGAGGAGAATAAGGAGGTATGTACATGAGCAGTAATTTATCTTGGTTCTCAAAGTCTTCCGCATTTAAAGAATAAATTCCGGCAACCTTCTTTGCTACTCTTGGAGGATGCAAGCTCTCGACACGATGAAATGTGTTAAAGTAGCAGCCTGCTGACTCATGGATACATTGCACTGAACAGATCTAAATATTTTATGAAGCATAAAATGAGCAATGAACTGTGCAGCATTTCAACACTTGCTTACAATTCTAGCTATTACAAACTAAAGCACAGCAAGTCTTTAAAAGACGAGAGAGAGGAAGAGAAAGAAGAAAAGCCCTAAAACCCAATACAGCTGGCTAACAGCTTTTACAAAGAATTCTGACTCAGTCAGTAGAGGAGCAAACCCTAGATGGTGATATTAAGGGACTGGAGGCTGGCAGGAGATTCTCTCATCGGAACAACAGCACAAAAGAAAAGAAAACACATTTACTAGTTCAGGGCAGTTTTTTTGTCATCAGACTGCAATTCCCCTGAGTCTTAGGGCCATGTATATCAGGGATGGCACAGGCTACTCTGGTAGTGAATTTGGTGCAATGTACACAACAGGGTCTTTTGGGCACCAAATCCATGCCAGAAGCCATATAGTTTCATGTTGCTTTCTTTGATCCCCATCACCATGGTGGCTGAGACAGCACTACGAGCCGTGATTGGTATAATAAGTTTGGCCCGAACAGTACTAAATAAATGAGTTATTTATCTTTGTTTACTTGCGAATCATACTGAAGCATGATTTTGTATCTTGTTTTCGCTTCTGATGCTTCTGATGAGTCCTTTTATTTCAGTAAATGAATAAATAAAACTACTTTGTGTCTGACATCTATAATATTGTCCCAAATTCCTATTTTTCATTGTGTGCTTCAGCCAAGTATTCCACTAGATGACCTTTAAAGGTCCTTTCTAACCTAAACTATTGTATGATTCTCTGATTCTAATCTCTGAAGCTTTGTGGAGAATTAGGTTCCCATCATCTGCCTGAGTCTCAATTACTAGCTCTGTTACAATTAGCTGCAAAATTTTTTAGTCAAAATCACACCAAATGACTCCAGACAGTACCATCTGCCTAAATCTGGGTATGGTAAAGACTTTTTCCTGTCTATGTTTTTGACGTCTGCATAACTTGAATAAAAATAAAACCCCCCTAGACTTAGAAACATAGACTAATTTAATCTGGAGAAGGGCATTGTCTAGTGCAACCTCCAGATGAAAGAAGGGCCAACTTCAAAATTGGATATAACTCTGAAGTTAGACCGTGGTTTTTGACTGCTTCGAAATGATGACTTTTCATTTCCTTATGTCTAATTGGATTGTCCCTTACTGTGTTATATGCATTCTGACTCCAGTTCTTTCATTGCTCAGCTCTGAGAAGATTCTGTCTCTTAGTCTCTGTGTGCTCCCAGTAGGAAGCTGCAGACAGCAAGAATGTTCCTCTTCTCCTCTTCTCCAGCCTGAACAACCCAGCTCTCAGCCTCGCTTCCCGCATCCTGGCCAACTTGGTGGCCCTTTGCTGGACTATCTCCAATATATCAATGTCTGTCTTGTGCTACAGAGCCCCAAAGTGAGGAAAATACTGGAGATCAAGTCTGAGAAGGGCTGAATGGATGGAACTGTAAACATAGAAAGAATGGCAATCCACCAAAGAATCACAAAACCAGGCAAAAACTAATGGCCTTAAAAAAAAGAAGGAAACTTGAGGCTTTAACTCTTCTAAAGTTGTAGGAAACAGAGCTTCCTTTCTTAGAGAAAGCACAGGAAGAAATTTCTGACCAGCAACACAAAAATAACATTAAATAAATTAATTAATAAATTTATTTTAAAAAAATTGTATTTACATCAAACACTGTGATCATGGGACAGTTAGGAAACAAAGATGAATGTGCAAGAAGAGCCACTCTAAATTATTCAGAGTCTCAATTCCTGACTCCCACCACTACAGTAGGCGTAACAGACTTTTCCTGATTCTGCTTACCTGCAGCGCAGACTCCCTTTTGATGTAGAAATCCTGCTGTAGCAAATATTTCTGTTGATATCATAAGACTGGTTTGGCTCTAGGTGAGTAATCTGTCTCTCGGAGCTCCTCCTCACTTGGTGTGTTAGAGCTGCAATACCACAAACTAGCCCATCCTTTAGAATATTTTTGGATTTCTGACTTGTGTTTGCTTTGCAGTTGTGTGCAGACAGGCGTTGTGTACAGCCAGTGATGGCGATTATTATTTTCTGAGGAAGAATATACTTTATATTTTATATCTATTTTTCTTCATATTTTGGATTTCAATACAAACAAAAGAGATGTGGATCAGTTAGGTCTGTTGCAGGTTAAAAGGCTGCACTCTACTGTTCAAAAACTATACTGCACAACATTTCTAAAATCAGTCTATTCTTGAATGCTTCCTTTCTTTATGCAACTAAATTTGCATATCCTGCAGCTGAAAAAGGCATAATTAGTAATTTGTGATTAATTTACGCGGGAGAAGCTATAAAAATCTTAGGTATTTACATAGTTCTCATAAATTAGAGTCACAAACTGTAATTTGTTAAATTGAAATTCTGCTAAAAGCTTGCATTTACATAGATGTTCAGATGCTAAAGTGTTGACATGCATTTTAAAATCAACACTGCTGGCACATTCATAATTCATGCCAATGAGCTGGAAGGTTTGTTTGGGAAGTTATTCGGATAGTAAAATACGATGGCCAGTAAGAAACTGCAATTGTAACCACTCTCACCCAGTGAAAACACACATCTTCTTAATTAAGAGTAGAAGATGTTTCTACGGAAGATCTGCATGCATGATCATTGCCAAAAATGGGGCTACTCTGATTGATGTAGTATAATAACTTGTGCTAGTCCCGTGGACCTGCTTGATATTCAGTATTTGTAAGAAAAAAGGTCAGGAAATAGGCTGCACAAATCTGCGTGGACAAGTCTGCCCTTGGTAGATGATGAAAGTTCGCAGATGAAGACATCAAACAAGATGTTCACTTCAAGAAAGGAATATGAAAAAAGCCAAAATTCCCTCATTTTAAGATCTGTGTCAATGCATCTGAATTCAAAATTTAAAGGTCATGTTAAGGTCTGGGAAAGCTCTTTTCTGTAATGTTGCAACTGTCAGTGGTACTAATGCAAATAGTGAGACGGTTAATGGACTGAGAGAGAAACATCAATGCCAGGTCACACATTCGCTGACACAAGTTAGCATAGATCTACAGAGGCATAGCTAGCATTATGTCCTCCAAGAACCTGTCACCTAATGTACTCAAAAATGATCAAATTTTACTTGTTAACAGTGAAGAAGCAATGTTTTAGTATTTTAAAATACCAATGTAGAGAGTGTCTTGGATAGATGAGTGATTTTATTTTTGTTTTCAAACCACACCCTGTGTAACCAGATATGACTAACTTAGGACTAAGTGTCTATGCATACAAACATTTGTATATTTATAGAAAAGTAGGATACTATATGATTTCCTTCTAAAAGGTCAGCATGGTTCTGTAGGAGCAGAAATGGATAAAATAGTATTGAAATATAAAATAGTATTGAAGTATTGATATATGCCTGCTGTATAGATGAGTTAACTCTGGCAAAAGATGGAAAAGTAAAATGCCCAGTCAGTACTTATTGATGATGTCAGGTGGGATGTCTTCAGAAATCTCTAGGAAAACAGTTTTTTTCTGGCACTGCTATTTATCCACACACTGGATACAAACTGATGGAGGCAACATCCTCCCTCTTGACTCAGCAGAGGCTGTGAACAGAGTTGCCCAGATTCATCTCACTTGGTCTGAAGGAACAGTGTAGCTCTTAATGCAGTGAAGGGTAAAGACAGACCACTCCAGGCCCAGGTAAGATCATAGGTGGGCTGAAACTCCCTCTGAAGACATCTGATTCCTTCCTCTTTCTCTCACTTGCAGACAATCAGCTCTTTTCCCATCCAGGTGTCTAAAGGTTTGTGAGATGGCTCCTCATCGTTGTATTTCAAATGAAAACAAGCAGTACAAGCTCTTGCACTATTTTCCAAAACTTTCATTTAGTTTTTTCACTCCTCTTTGGTCTCGTTCCGTGCTGGAAAACTGTATATCAAAGTCTCCATATTCTCTAGCCTTTTACAGAGATGCTGTACAAATTTATCTTTCATCTTATTGGATTGCCCAACCCAGGCTTGATGACACTCTGCTAACACTACACACATGTCCATACCTATACCCAGAGGCAATCTTCCAATAGAACAGACTTTGCTCTCTCGGGTTCTCTTTCTGCCCAATTGCTCTGCCAAAGTCTTTGCAACCCCAAGTAGCTGCACAGTGATCTGTCCCTTGTTAAGTCAGATCCTTAGTGAATGCAATATGAGTTTGTGCTTGCCTCTGTCCCAAAAAGCAGTGAAACAGATGTTTGCATACCAAAGTGCCATCAATGTTTATTTGAATCTGATACCTTCTAGCATTAGATCACAGGTATGAGCCAAGGCAATGCCCTGGAAATTTGCTGTAACAGTAAACTCCTAATGGGTCCAACAGTATGGAAGAATATCCTCTGTCCATCCAGAGCTGACATGCAGTCTGGTGCTTTGCACTGCGGTATTTATCATGGACTTAGGCTATCCATAAGGTTTAACAGATGTATGTGACAGCAGCCAAGATGCTGACTGTAAGTGTTGAGAACACTTGTCAATGAAATAAAAAATCTAATAGAATGAAAAAAATTACATCGGACATAATTTTCAAAGTAATAACGTCTATTTTTATTGTCTTTTTTTTTATGAAGTATTACATCTCCTTCCTTACTCTGTAGCACTTTACTTGAGACTGAGTCCCACAACCTAGTCTACTGCAAGCTCCTTAGAGAACAGAAAATTATGTTTTCAGTTCTTAATTTTCATGCACATCTTGCCACAGTGGCTAGCTCTCCTTAGAAGAGAAGCGGAGTTATTTGTTACTGCAAAGCATGCTGCTGCTAATAAGATTAGAGGTGATGCATGCTCATATTTTCACCATTACCAATAAAGCCTCACTCCCATGTGTTTAACTGTTCAAATCTTCACAGAGATCTGTGATTAGTAAAATGCGAGGCAGCCAGGAGTTTCCACAGAAGTCAGCAGAAACAGTACTCAGCAGTTCTGAAAATAAATTTTGAAACCAGAATAATCATATAATCTAATTTTTTTCATTGTGTTGGCCCCATAAAATGTATTTAGATGCCTACGTAATCTTTTAGAGACTTTCTTATAGATATCTGTATCTTAAAAAAAAATTAACATTTTCTCTGGTTTTCAACATTGGCCCTATTAAATACTGCTACAACATTCAAGGGACATTTTAAATTTTTTATCTGTATTTCTTGGGGATGGCATTAGATCAATTGGCTTTTTCATCAAGTTGTGAGTTTCACATAATCAAAACAGTATAAATTTACTTCCATGTTTTAGTTTTTATCTTGTTACTTAAATACTATGGTCAAAAACGGCTTGCCAGAGGTTAAATACTGGTGTTGTAAGATGTTAGGAGTTTTGGAAATGTTTGTTGTAAAGAAAAGAACATATAACATACAATATACAGTGACAAACTTGTTGCCCAGTCAAAGAAATTTACAGTAGACCCATCACCGTGGGTAAAATAGTCAACACTATTGACTAAATAGTATAATAATATTTTATTTTATTTTATTTTATTTTATTTTATTTTATTTTATTTTATTTTATTTTATTTTATTTTATTTTATTTTATTTTA
>Ga0065711_1031958_pt1 | contig 28323 bp, 7 predicted proteins | sample Hoacrofraction12_FD_59098 | JGI IMG/M metagenome (GOLD analysis project Ga0065711, IMG submission 59098) | Hoatzin crop microbial communities from Cojedes, Venezuela - Epithelial fraction 12 v2 (version 2) | ecosystem: Host-associated > Birds > Digestive system > Esophagus > Crop | place... | reverse complement strand
TTTATCTTTTTTTTTTTTTTTTTTTTGAGCCCATTCAAAATGAGATATATGAGAAGGGAGCTGCCTGAATGCTAACAGACCCCTGTTCAGTTGTTTTTGTAGGTGGAGGTAGAATCCTGAAATGTACTGATTGTATTCAACCAGCAGTGCAAAGAGTAATAGTTGGGGTTACTCTGTACCAAAGTGCATGCCTTGACTTATTTTTTAGTACCTGAAAGATTGGGTAGCTGGGGAAAGCCTCTGTTTGGTCTTTTTTTTCTGCTACTATGTTAAGTTGAGCTCTTCTTTTGCAAGGTATGTGAAGAACATGTGCCAGATCATCCTGGGATATTCTCCTGAATTTTGTTTGTTTTTCTACTTTGCAGTCTAAAACTAGAGTAACTTTTGTAAAACTGTCTTATTGTTTTCTTTTATTAGAAACTTGATGGAACAGTGAAGGAAAAGGATGTAGAATTGCAGGAGCTCCTGAATAAGTACAAGAACCTTCTAAGAGCCAATGAAGAACTTGAATTGAAAAATGAGGGCTTAGTAAAGGAAAAATGTGCTGCACAGTCACAACAGTCAATCATCAAGATAGTCAGAGAGCTAGAGGTGAGTTTTTCATAACTGATCATTTGCAGATAAATATGTTGACTTCAAATTGAAGAGAATTTTGACTTTGGCTTCAAAGGTGTGGACTCATACATGTTGTAATTCACCCATGTAGCAATGGGCTGTTTTTCCTTCAGGTCAATACCATCACAAAATGTTCTGTATTATTAAAATTATAACAGTTACTCTATTAATGATAGCCATATGTTTTGTGTGATTGTGGTGGTGTTGATCTGGCATCATAAGAGTACATAATACTGTACTCTGATGCATTTATATGTGATCACTAAACTCTTTACTCTCACAAAGTGTGTAAAATGTTTTGCCTGCCATAAAGAGGTAGAGGTTTGTGGTCTTTAGGGTAGACATATTTCCCTGAGAGGGAGAGTATCCACATTTTTGAGGAGAGGTGCAGAGGAGAGTTTGTGTACTTCTGATAGATAAGGGGAAAGATTGCACGGAGCTAGTGACCGCAGGAGATAAATGGAATGTGAGGATGAAAAATATAGGTAGGAGTGAAGTTGTGTCTAGGACAAGAAGAAGAGTACTTCAAAGCAACGAAGAAAGGAAATAGTACAGAAAAATATATATATTAAATAAAGGAGGACAACATATGCCCATTATTTTATTTGATGCCATAAATTGAAAAGACTTATTAGTACCTGAAATTGGAGGTCAAAATTCAGATCTTAAAATATAGAGTTAGTTCCTTCTCCCTTCACCCCCCACTTCTCTACTAGCGAGAAAATAAAAGTTAGGTACTGTTGACAGGTTTTTGAATCACTTGCTGACTCCATCGGTGTATTTTTTATTATTGTGTACAGGTTAGTGAGCAAATAAGCTGCTTTTCAAGATACATTTCTTGTCTTTTTTTCTGTGGTTTGCAACATAGTGTATTAAGGTCTCCATAAGCATCAGATAAAGTAAAAAGAATTAGACTAGTATGTAATAATAATGGAGAAAGCTATTTAATTTCTTTAATAATATATCAGTTATTAATGAGATTTTCTCAAGGAAGTTTAAAATAAAAAGTGAGCCAATGTCAAAGGAAGCATGAGTGCTATGTCTTGTTTCACATTCTGAACACACTGGTGTTCACATGCTTGATATGTCGTGGGCACTGTGATTAAACAAGGCAGATGCAAGCACACACTGACTCATGGGTTGTATGACAAGCTCAGAGTAAAGGAGCTGCATCCCTGTTTGCCAGGGTACCAGTGCAGAGTATATCGAAGTGTATGTGAATATACGTGCAGAGAAAATAAAGTCTGTGAAAGGTTGCGCAGAAATTCTACCTCCGTAAAACAAACTGCAGTGCATGCACGTAACTTGTGTTACAAAGGTACCTAAGAGTGAAGGAAAGTCATACAGAATTAATGAAAATCAAACACTAACTTTCCTCTCTACAGCCCACTTCCAGTACAGGTGTAGAAGCAGGAGAGGGAACAGTGGCAAGCGAAGCCGTGCATAGTAATGACCCAGTACCCACCTTCTAATCACAATCTATTCTCTATTGCTGGTTCACTTAGGGATTGCGAACAATACCTAATCACAACCTATTGTCCTCTCAGCTCGACCTCTGTGTAAGGTATCTCCTGTAAGAACCCATTTTGGCATATTAATCATAAGTTTTTGGACACAGATTATCCAGAGCTCTGCTCTCATTGGCTGCCTCGGACTCTTTGATGACTTTACAGTGCTGCACCAACTCTCAACAAACGCACAGCTGGATCCTCCCCACCAGAGAGAACAGAAACCCAGCTCTTCTAGCCTCACTGATCTTTAAAGTTGAAGAAACTGAATTGAGAGATGCAGAACTTTCTCTCTTTCATCATACCTTTTTACTTTATTTTAATGTAATGATAAATTTTAAAGCAACCAAAATCCAAAGCTCTGCTGGGTGCCTTGGCCAGGCCAGAAAAGATAAATGACAGTTTCTAATTAGAGTTTGGATTGTTGAGCCACTGTCATGGGCTATAGAGAGAGCGTGCGAGGGCAGTAATAATTAGGTTAGTCATGCAACTGCTGACTCTGGTGTCTATGAAGTCTTGCAATGAAATATATTTTACAGCCAAGGAATTGAGGAGTGCAATGAGCTCCATATAATTTTGGAAACTGCAGCTGGTTTTGTGCTAAATGCTCTTTTTCTCACAACCAATACTCCTAGACTTACAAAGCTCTTTTTGTTGGAGTATTTTTTAGGTAAATATGTTTCTAACACAGATTTTTATGCCTTTGTGGTTCATTTTATTACTGAGAAAAGCAGCAGAATTGAGAAAAGTGGCTCTTGCTCAATCCTTGAGCTGTGCTTCCGGGTTCTGTTGTGTTGCATGTGTGATCTTGCACGCGACACATACTGCAAGAAGGGGCCACAGTGATACGAGTTTTCATTCTTAATTGGTTTCTCTGAGCCTAAAAAAAATTATTGGATTTTCTGTAACGTAGCCTTTCTGTGATGTCTGTTTCTGGGAGAGGGAGCTTGTATGCTACTTGAGGGTGGCAGAGGGAACGCAGTCAGCTGACGCGCTGCAAGGCAAATCTGATGGTTCTGCAGACTCAAGGCACTTTCTCATTCCTGTGTGGTCAGCACATTAATTGACTTTGGTTATAATTATTCCTGTATTTGGGGACTTCATAATGTGCAGTCATGGAACTGAAGAAGACTGCGTGCATACAGTTGTGATGTCTAATCTGCAGCAGCGGGAGAAGTTACAGCCAGTGCATGGAAGTTGCGGAGGTAGCTGGAACGTTGCAGTTGATGGGTGTGGTGAGAACTGGAACCGGTGCAGTTGTTGCAGTGCTGCAGACGTGTCTAAGCTGTTGAGATGGATGCAGTGTGCAGATTGTTGCAGAGTCATCATGATTATGGCAAGTGATGTAGTTGACTTTTTTTTTTTTTAAAACAAGGGTCCTGTCTATTAAACGGTGATCAGTGCATAGCAGTTGCTTTCAGTCTCTTGAAATTGATGTTGTGAACATATGAACAGGGTGGTAGTTCTGATTTAAGGAGTTTATAGCTGAAAACAGCAATCTTTTTTGTCAATATCCGTGTCTTCACACCCTTTTAACGTGATCCTTTTTACCTGTGACACTGAACATGGCCTGGTGATAGGAATGGATGTGCTTGGTGTATCTCACCATTTCTATCTTAGCAGAAATTTCATCTTAAAGGGGTTAACCTGATGAAGTGATATTTGGAGTATATAGTCCAGTAGTCTTGCCTATCACCAAGATGGGCCATGGAGTTCCTTGGAGCCGTCAGCTATGTGACATTTTCTGTGGTTGAGATGACATCTTCTAAAAGTCACCAGCAAAGTCTTTTGCTATAGTAATTTTCGTCTTTAGATCTATGACTCAGTGGCCTGTAACAACTTTAATCTTATTAGTGATTGTTTCATTTGTGGTAGACCATACATAAAGTTTACGGCAGTGTTAGAAGAAATTACCAAATTCTGGTACTGGTGGATGGATGGATGAATCGATGATGAGATGTAGGTTATGGCTTTCTCTCAATCATTCATCCTCTAACCTTCAGAGATTTTGAAATGTTCCTAATGGTTGTTGTAAGCAAGAGAGTGTTCAGTGAGGCAACTGGAAATTCTTGTGACTTTGCCAGTAAGTTATTTATCGTGGAGGTATAAACCTTTTACTTTCATTGCTTACAATTTGAGAAACCTTTAATGAAAATAAGTTATGTTTTCCACCACTGCTGCTTTGCAATAGTATTTCAGACTTAAATATAGACTTTAATGTATTAGATTGCCTCCTTTCATGGGAATATAAATCTTTCACTGCAGTATGGTCCTGGATGTCTTGCAGCTATCTCCTCTAACACATTTTCCCTCACACCATGTGTCAAGAGGTTTAATGTTTCATTAACTCCCACAGCATTATGGTCTATTTAAGTTACAGAGCTGCCTTATGTTTTGTGTACCATTGGGGAGTTGATTGGAATAATTCACTCCTACGCTTTATTTAGAAATGACAGTAATAATGTACAAAAAAAAAAAAGTTCATGCTGTATCTTCTCATCCTTATTATTCATGAAAGATTCTGAATAATCAAGAACACATCATGATTTTGCTAACCTCTGCTTAGCTAGTTGAATTTAGAATTTAATAATTTGTGTGTAGTCTTTGACATTTGGAATTAAGAAACAGCTCATGTCTCCTATTAGGCAGAAAAAAAAAGAGTTGTTGGGATTTCATGAGCTTACTGAGATTTTGGTGCAAATGTAGAATTAAATTAACATGTGAATTCTATAAGAAGCATAGGAAACCGGAGTATGGTTCTGCCTGTAACACTGCTTTGTTAATACAGCAGCAATAGACCCTGAACAACTTGTGACAATCGTTATCTAATTTGTGTACCGTAAACTCTTCAGAGTGACATTACTTTGCCAGTGCTTCAGAAAGAGCTTTTAATTAGGATATAGTTCTGTAGTGTCTTCAGTAATAATTGCAAGGCTTGTATCAGACATATGGAAGAGTTCACTAGAACTTTTAACAGACTGTTAACCGACTAAATTAAGTCAAAAGATTTATATCTTCCTGTTGCTTTCTACGTCACTGATCCGTGTCATTGTGGTCAGACTTTTTCCAAGTTAAATTACAATCTGTGTATTTTAAGTTTAGTGACTGTTCTTGAAAGGCTGAGATTCCACCACGTTGATGACACTCCTTAATACAGGCTGTAAGATGTGTTTTTTTACATGTTTTTTTGGTGAGATTTTTTAATTAATGGACTCTGGACCACCCACCTCTATCTGTTTGCCCTTGTGTTTCTCAGTACTCGGTCAGCAGAAGCCATTGCTGTGTGCTCCTCCTCTGCTCATCTAGATAAGAAACTTGATGTGAAGCTCAGTATTTTGCACTTCATATACAGAATAATATTTAATGTGTAAATTGAACTAGAACCTAGAAACGATTGTTAGAGTACAGCTACCATTAGGAATGGTGTTAGCTGAACGTGATGCACGTGTACAAAGGCAAGGTCACTTCTTCAAAGAATCTGTAGCGTTAGGTGGTAGAAGCTACTCTTTCTTCAGTGAGATCTGACATGCAGATTACCTCAATGGGAGTAATTTTATCAAAACTTGATTACACTTGCAAAGTATTATTTAACATATTTGCTAGCATACTGTGTAAATAATTAAAAGTAAACAACAGTTGTCCTTGCTTTTGTACTGTTTACTTTGCAGTATACAGAATGTTTCAAATTAACAGACTCTTTGCATCATTAGTGTGAATTAACGAGGTTCTACTGTAGCTGAATTTTTGTTGCAATTCCTTCCTTAGGAATTGCAATTGAGGTAATAACGGCTGCTTAAAACTCCTGGGTGTAGACTTCTTCCTTGTTAATGATCTGTTCACTAATGATTTAGTATCTCTTGAGAGTTTAGTTTCCAATCTTGAGGTTGTAAAATGGAGAAAATAGAATTACCTTTCATTCTTGCTCTCCAGGGTTATCTTGTCATACCAGAGCCACACACATTCCCCCTTAGCTGTGGCACTTTTTTTTTGTTCTTCCTTTCAGTTTTCAGTCGAAAAAGAAAACGAAGAAGCAACAAGGCCTACTATTCTTCTTGAATAGAAGCAGAATATATGTCTGACATTAATACATCTACATTTCTATCCCAGTTCTTTTCTCTTTTGAGGTGGCTGATGTCTTAGATATTTTTATGTAATAAGTGCAAGCAAATACTCCTTTCAATAGCTGCATTTTTTGACTCCTGAAAAAGTGGCTGTGTGGTTGTTTTGGAGTGAAATAAGTAATGGGGAATCAGTGGATCCTTACTGAGAATGTAGCATAAGAGTCTGGATTTATTCTAATAATATACTTTCTGTGAGCAAGACTGCAGGTGAACAATTTTCTTTTCTTTGCACAAGTAAAGCAGCAGCTTGTAGTGAGCCAGCTGAGTGTGCAGAAAGCTGACTCGCAAGGAGTGGGTATCTGCTGTGTTCATCCTTTATTTGTCAGCTCGATACAGCCCATTTGGCTCAGAAATGGAACAGAATTTGCAGAAACCTCTCCCCCAAAGAAAGGTGATTTTATCCAGAACACAGATAGGACTCTTAGGACAGGGTTCCAAAATGTGTACGTGGAGCCTGGGCTTGTCTGCTTGCCCTTCCCTTCCTCCCCTCCCTCTGGAACAGCTGCCTGCCAGGTTGTGGAGTTGGGAACTTGGGAAGTGAGGATGCTCGGACTGGGGGAAAAGCTTTTTAGACGGTGATAGAAATGATGAACACTGTTTAGATAAGTGACTCACTTATGGTAAGTAAATAATGAAACAGTATTTGCCTCCTTTAATAATAGCTGGTTTTAAGTATCATAAATAGTTTCCAGGTTCATATTAGGCTTTAGAGGTGGGCAGTCCTGTTAAGCGGATTTGGATTTCTACTTCTTTGAAGTTTTCTTCAGAACACGGATTTACACATAGTTGTACACATGCGCACTTAAAAATGACATTGCAAGCTTAGTAGGTTCTTGTTTTAATTCAGGAAAATAAAGAAGCTGAATATGAAAAGTTGATCCTTGCATTAAGAAAGGAGCAAAATATTTATTCTACACTAGTGAAGACCTTCAAAGAATCAGACAGGTAAGTACCTTTTCTGTTTTGGTGGATGGTCTAAAATCAAAGGGCAAAAGTCAGAAGCTGTGAAAAAAGGTGCAGCTTAGCTGGAGTGGTGATGATGTTGTGTAGGCCAATTGTTCATAAGGCAGAAACTAGCTGTAGTGGTCTCCTTAAAAGAGAACTATTTTTGTAAGTGAGGTTGTATTATCTGAGTTATTTAAATGTTTCTGAAAATTGGATTGGATTGGAATCTCAGATGAGCCAGATTTCCCTTTAGGTACCAAAGTAAGCAGCTAGATTTTCAGGAGGTACACGTCCTGTGTTGGAATGTGGGGGAAGAATCAAATTGCAGTGAACTTTTGGGTGCTGAATGATTTGCCATGGTTTACTCCCTAACATACAGATAAGCATTATCTTAAAAGTGCCACAGTGAGAATTTTGATGAAAATGTAAGCCAGAAAGATTTTGGAGAAGGTTAAACAAAACAGAATAATTGAAGTTTGCATAGTATGTTTTCAATGTAAAACATTCAGAAGTATGGCAGGAGCAAGTGCTTTTTAACCTTTTAAAATCAAAGAATACAACATTTTAGAAAGAAATCTCTGGCCTACTTTGTATCCTATTATTGCTTGGCAGTTGAGGATGAGACATTATGATAAAATAAAGAAAATTCTTAACCTTTAGGTAAAATAAATGGTTTATAAAAAATTTACTTTTACTATTATAATTACAAATACCTGAATTAGGTATCAGCAGCGTTTGAGTGCTAGCTCCTGACTCTTCCTGCCTGAAGGCAATGGCTCATACCTGCCAACTCTGTGGGAATGTGTGTTTCTGTTTTGCAGTTGGTTTATAGACCACTAAAGTCTGGAAACCATACAGTGAGTAGCACTAAAGTAGATGAGATCTGGTGTTGTAGAAAAGTGCATTAGTAGTAATGCCATCTTGTACTTGGCCACAGCTTAGAAGCTGTTTTAGATAATAGAATCTTTTTCATTAGCAGTAGTGATAGAAGTCAGATTATGGAGATTATTTCTTATCTCTGGGAAAAGAGGCACGGCTTTTCTGACTCTTCTGTTAAACAATCACCGAATGAAGGAAGAAGCCAGTTTGTTTTAATATTTCATATGGAGGGTGTGACCTGCCGTTGAAACACGTTCTGTGGGTGAGGCAATTGTCAACACTCTGTAGAGGAATGACACTGAAGTAACATAGCTCTGATACTAGTTTTTCTTAGACTGTCTTTAAAATGAGGAAAATTACAACTGCAGTTATAATCATGAGGGTAATAGGAGTTTTCCCGTCAACTTGTGTGGGATCAGGAGCAGGATCGTTAGTTCTGTTTTCTTGATACGAAGTTATGGGATGCACAGAGCAGTGCGTGTTACGCAGCAATGTGCAGAGGGTGTGCAGTGGTTCAACAACAGAGCTGGAAGGTGGAGGCAGGGCGCCTTATTTCTCCACCTTGTAGTTTTATGGGCTGAGGTGTGCTGTAAAACTCCTCAGGGAAGACTTGAACCCCCAAAGTTCTGGGGATCTGATAAACAAGCCCTGCAGATAAATTCAGCTCACTCATTTGTGTAATTGCCATCAGCAGTGACATGGACTTTAGGCAAACATCTTCTTTCTTGCTGACATGTCTTCTTTTAGGAATTATTTATTTTAAGCAACCTGGATGGTTGTTTTTCAGCATAAGCTACCGGATATCAGGACCAAGACATTTCTTGTCTCTCCAAGCAGGGAATCAATGCTTTTTCTTATAAAAACCTTAACTCATGAAAAGGAGAAAATGTGCTTACTTAGCTTCTAGTAATGGGTTGATCTGTTTTTATTCTTAATTTTTTGCTGAGCATTTAAGAGCTCTCTCTTCAAAGAGACTCTTGAGTGAGGAAGAATTGGTTAAAGCGATGGTTTCTTGTGCAGGAAACACTGACAACAGCACACTTGTCAGAAGACAGAGAGTCTTTTCATACATGCTGCCTTTTAATTAATGCGTTTCTACAATATGCTGTTATTCTCATGCAAGTATGATGTGCATACTGAGTTCTTGTATAGTCTCCTGTAAGAAGGATTTAAATTTGTTTTAAAGGTTCTTGAATTCTCTGGCATTTAGTGCAGTGCGCTGGAAATTCTACAGCAGCTCAATTTATCTTAAAACACTGAGGTTCTGAGTGAAGTAAACGTGAAAAAAAAATAATACAGTCAGTTTAGTAACACCTTGTTATTTGTTATTGAATCCAATTTATTTTATTTTATTACAATTTCAATTTTTAGTGTGCTTAAGTCTTTTCGCGGACTGATCAGAACTGTCGGGTCAATGCTGTTGGACGGTCTGGGGAAGATCTAGCAAGGGGCAGCCAGGGGTGTGCGAGGCCTGCAGGGCAGTGACTGATGCTAAAGTAAGAGCTTCAGTGGCTGCCTGGGAAGAAAGCTGCTTAAAGAATTAGTTCACATTGGCAAATTATCATTTGTAAGTTTTGGTGTTTACAGCCCGTTGAGATAATTGAGACAATTTAGACCTTAAAAAGTCTTTTTACAGACTGTCAGATAGATAAATGAAGAAATAAAACAATTGGTTGTGTCTGGGTCATATTTTCAATGAAACATGTTTGTTTTTTTTTCTTAAGTGGAGCATTAGATTATATAGTATAGTTCTGTATCAAGAAAACAAAGTTTCCATGGTCACCGTATAATGGAATACACAGAGCCATCAATATTACGTGATGATGATATTTCTCTGGCATACTTCTCAGAAGTTAATAATTTTGATTTTCCTTGAAAAGAATTACACAGAAGTTGGCTGGTAGAATATATCTGTCATGTTTAAGCTGACTTACAGGCAGCACAGCTCAAAAAAGGACGTGTATGTCAAGGTTTAGTCTTGTCTTTCTACGTAGGGATCTGTTTATTCTTATGCATCAAAATGATGTACTTTCTGATGAAAAACAGTGATGGCTAATGTGAAGTGGGCTCTTTGTGGAAGCCCACATGTATAAAAGATGCAGAAGTGCACAACAAAATGTTTTGACTTGAATCTTGAAGATTTTTTTCTCCTTTTTTTTTAGTATAAATAGCTTGCAAACAGAACTAAACAACATTTTCATGTTGCGAAAACAACTAGAAGACGACATTTTAGCTAATCGGAATCTACAGAAGGTCTTAGAAGATCAGATTAAGGACATGAAAAACCAACAAGGTCTGTATACATATGCAGCCCATCCCTTTTCTTGATTTTCTTGCATAAAAGAAAACTGGTTTTATTAAAGTCAGTTTGCTGCAATGGAGAAGAAATGTCTGAGAGTAGGAAAAGATGTGAAAAGACTTCTTTTTGACTTTCTATACTGAAAATGATGTGGGGGATTTGTAACAGAATGTCTTTGAGCAATCAGGGCATATACAGAGGGACAGCTTTTCTCTTTCCATGCAGCAAATGGGAAGAGAAAGTAAGTAATTCTGTGGCAATTCTACTGCAGTGATCATTTCAAGCTGCCTACAGTTTTGTACCCATAGAATTTACTCTTTTCTGCTGACGTCAGAGATTCCTGGATTTGGATAAAGCTGTGGCCATGGGATCACTTTCTGACTATGGAATGTAATTATTCCTAATACTTTGATAAAGAGCTTGTGTCTTGGGAAATGGCTAGGCTTCTCCTAACAGAAGAAGTACTTCCAGAGAAAGGAAAAATAGCCAAAGGTTTTGTTATTTTGTAATTGAAAAATAGTACAGCTTTTAAATATAACTTATCTTTTATCTTTTTTCTTGTACTACTTTGGAGTTGGTTTTAGTACCTACTTAGATATAGACAAGCATAACGTAAGTGGACATTGTTAAATATAGTTTACTGCATATGTACAGATGTATCTGTTTTATTCCATAAGGGATATATAAATAACAATAAAGCCTGTTCACTTACCCCTTTCAACTTAGATATTCCATTTTAGCATCACTCCCTTGACAGCAATGATAAGTGACAAAAGGTAAGCTTCTGCCGTTTCAGAGTTTCCAACCTCAAAGGCACAGAGATAATGAACAACCAGGGTAGGCCAGAGGGTCTTGTGGATACTGGTGGGTTCTCAAGAGCAGTTGTGTTGAGGGTGGGGCTGCTAGGAATGAAGGCTCTGAAAATTAGTAATCATTTGTGAAGCTTTGGGTCCTTACAGCAGCCATGGGATCGGTATCAGAGCTGGGAGTAGGATTTGCATGCCTCTTATTTGTCCTAATTTAGATATGCTTTCTCCCTATCTAATGATATATATGTATAGAATTAACTGTCATCTATATTATAAATGAACAGTTATTTATTGAAACATAACAAATCATTCCTGCAGTTATAGAGGAAAGAAAAAAATAGCTATTTTCAATTCAATTAACGCAATCTTTTGACCCAAAAGTGAAATAAATTCAGTAACTTTGTCTAACCTGGCTATTTCCCTGAAGACTTTGAGTTCATGTTCATAAAAATGTAGTTAAAACAGAATAACTATTCATGCTTTACTTATCCTTACTGAAATTTATTTCTAATTGTAATGCTAAATATGCAAATTATAATTCAGAATTACATTTGCAACTCGTGGTGATAATCACAGAAAATACAGCCACTGAAAATACAGCATGTCTAGGTGTCAGAAGCACAAAAGTATGAGGACAAAATTTCTTCACTTAAACAGAAAGCTTATTTTCGGGGATGAAACATTTTAATGGGCCTCCCACAGACTTACTAGTAGGTTCTTATTCAAAAAGTCCTGTCTTTGCACTTTATGCTGTGTTTTTCTGCAAATAGAGTTTCTGAAATAATTCCTGTCCTTGGTTATTTTGACAGATGAAACACTGTCTTTCTGTGGAGATCAAACATCTTATATGAGTATCTGTTTAGGAGAGCGAGATCATTTAAGCCTACAGATAGACCATCTGTCTCCTGAAGAACTTAAGAAAAAGGTATTGATCTGTTTTATTATTTACTGTTTCTAATGGCTTGATTCAGCTTTGTTTGTAGTTTCTGCATCTCTCACAAAAAGAAACATTTTCATTATTTAGGTACACGGTTGGGTAGTCCTGAAAGGATTTGAAGTTCTCATCTTTTATGAACTATTTAGTCTTTGTTACACCACATGAGCTTCAGAGTCAGCTGAAAGATAGGTGGCTTGCTGCAAAGCTTTTATGACAGTTAGACGCCTGGTTTCAAGTTTCAGACTCAGTACCATTTCTAGACATCATTAAGTATACTAACTCCAAAGAGAAGTTTTTGCATTAAATATCCTGCAACGTGTATTTCGTGCACCTTTTTTAACCGTGAAGATGGTAGTGCTGTCTGATTTACACTTCTGTATAGCACACTCCGTCCCAGGATTTGCAGATCTTTAGGTAAATATGGCACGTTATAAAATAACTCGGAGGTAAGCTACTGTTGTTCCTGTTCTACATAAGGAGAACTGAAATTCACAGAGATTAAATGTGCAGACCATTGTCATGCAGTAAATCAGTGTTGGAGTTCAGGAAGTTCTGACTCCTCATCCTGTGCTGTGACCTCAGATCCATGCACCAATTTGTGATAAGGAATTATTTTAAATCTGGTCGTGAACACAAGCAAAGTTTTGTGTTTCTCATGGCCAGCTGAATTGTAGGCAGGTGTTTAAAATCTGGAGGTGGGTAATCTGAAGGAAAGAGGTTTGCCTTATGCTGAACAGGTGTCAATAAAAAAAGCCCCAGATTGTGTCCCAGTCCTGTTCTGGGGTTATATTACTTTTATCTCTGAACATGTTCCCTTCAGTAGGTTCAGCAACACTCATTAACAAGACATTTATAAACCATTTCTTGCTTGTAAAGGGGTTTGTATGCCCAAAAGCTGGTCTTTTTTTTCCAAATATGTTAATTGGTCTGATGAAAGGATTTCACTTTCTTCTGCAAACATCACCTTCTACTACCTGAGTCTGCGACAGTAATGTCCGTTCAAGAGTTTTCAACATGATTGTCCATTCAGATTTTGTATCTGTGACACTACTCAGAATGGTAGTGGCTTAGAAAGGGTGTTTCAGATAGAACAGGTTGTTTCTGAGTGATACCTCATCTTAATAACAGGGCTGGAAACTACAGTCTTACAAGTTAAGATTTCTTGAACACTATCTCACAAATATATAATTGTATTTTTACACACAGGGAGATTGCCTCATGAACAGATACAGAAGCCCAGCCTCTCCAACTCTGCAGTTTAGATTTAACTGGAGATTTATGTATCATCATTTGTTTTTGTTACTAGTATGGATGTTATCAGTTTTGTTTGTTTTTCCTTTGGTTATTTAGGTTACTGATCTTCTTTTGATGGTTAAGGATCTGCAATCAATTAATCAAGAGCTTAAGAAAAAACATCTTGGCCTTTGTACAACAGATTCTCAAGGGAAGGAATCCCTAAAAATATTAGACCAAAATGAGGTAGGTTTTCTGTGTTAAAGTAGTGAATCTGACTCTCACATCTAACATACCTTGTGGAATCACTTCTATCAGTGCAGAATGAGTGTAAAACCCTCGGGACTTAGGTTACTAATTCATTATAATAACTTTTAATGATGTAAACACCTTTAAGATGTTAGCATAGCAGAGAAACAGCTCACTGTAAGTGTTCAGTGATGTGTGAAGTTGATTTTAAGGAAACAACTTACACATTGAAATATTAAATGAGTCTGTAATATATTTGTTTTGCCAATTGAAAGGGGAGGAAAGAGTTAATTTTACAAAGAAAGCAGTATGTTACATAACATTTTAGCTATTACTGAATGTCTGCTTGTCTGCTGTTCAAGAGTCATTCTCTAATTCTGTAAAAGCTTAGTTCATATCTCTCCTGCAGCTACAAAACAGCTAGGGTTCACCGTAGCCAAAAAAGAAAGAATAGCACTTTGGGTCACTTAAATGCGTGGTTGTTCCTTCATGTAAAGTAGAGAAGTATAGGAAGAAGTGGCCAGCCTTGTGGTGGACTGCTGAGAGCTGCAAGGAAATAGTCATTGCTGCATGTTTCATTCTTTCAGCTCAAAGCTACGGCTGCTTTGAGCTGTGGGGGAGAAGAGGTCTTGGCAAAATACTTCCACTGAGAAGCATTTTGGGTGCTGGGTCCCTGTGTGTCTTATTGTGTGTGAATGATGGAGGATGTTCAGGAGGCTCTGGTAGGTTCTAGTGAACCGTCCGTCTAGCTTGTTCTGAAGTATTACTTGAAATGAGGCTGCTAGTACTTTTCTTTACATTCTGTTGTGCTAGTATTTTGTGTCTTGAATGTCTGAATTAATCGCAAAAGAGCGAAAAATTAGGAATAGTTTGAATCAGTTATGTGTAGGGATTGCCTAGCTCTAGAACTGGGACTGTGATATTGATGGTTTTTCTGCAGGAGAGTTTATACTGCAAGATGCTAGAAAAAGGATCATGTTTTCTACTGTATGTGCTATAGATGCACTGGGAGCACTCATCAAACATCACAAAATATTCATGCTTTTTCAGTTTCTAAGACATAACTCATGTTACCTTTAATTGAAATACATTTTAAATTATAGATCGACCTTTAGGGGTGCCATGGCTTTTATTAAAATAACGAATTTACATGGTACTGTAATAGGTTTGCGTGAAAAGCTTGCGAGCAATCTATTTCAGAGTGCATGCACTTTCTGTAATGAATATTTTTAGCGATTTGCCCCCTGAGCCTGCAGAGGGTGCTGCACCCCCGCTGATGCCGAGGGTGACGCCACAGGAACGCGGGTCCTCTGCTGAGGTTGTGGTGAGGAGATACTGAGCACTCCTGCATTGGGCTCAGCGGGGACAGAACATATGGGGCTACTTACTTAAGAAACTGCCTGCGGGAAATTAGCTGTAGAATGACAGAGAGTGAAGCTTGTAAAATATAAATAAACCTCAAAATTTTGGTAAGGGAAATAGAAAAGTAGAATACTGTATTTTAACCTGTGCCAGAATGATAAGAGTACTATGGAGCTCAAAAGTGAAAGAATCTGTAATTAAAAGTTTTTAGTTTAAAAGCTACCGTTTTATCAGTCTTGACAATAAATGGCAACCTGGATTTCGGGTTATGGATTGTGACAACAGTGTGTTTTGCATATTAATAACCATTGTCAAAAACCCCTAAGTTCTATTTTTTGTGTGTATTTTGGGCTAGAATTTGTTGGCAGGTAGTGCTGAGATGACACTAACATATGTGCTATAAGACGAATTTGGACAGACACAGGAAGATATATCCTTCTCGGGTTCTTAAAATGAACCCATCTTTCTTTTCCTTCGCAAAGCTGGAGCACAAATCAGATGAATCTGCATGTTGGTGCCTCTGCATGGCGTCTCCCAGAGGTCTGACAGCCCCTAGTACTCTGTTTCTTGGCTTCACGTTCGGAAGGGAAGGAGAAGGGGGAGAGAAAAGGGTTGTTTTTGTACTGTCCTCTGAACATCTGCTTTCTCCGAGAGAAACAGCCTCCGTGATTTCAGCCTTCAGGGCTCTAGGGATCTTTGCAAACCAAGCATATCAGTGGTTCATTTAGGAAAAACATTCTCAAGGTTTTCGGTCTCTGAGGAAATACTTTAAACGGGCAGCTTATCCTTAGTAGACTTCATTTCTGGCCTTAAGACACTTATTTTCTTTTAATATTTTGTTGAACATTAGATTGTATTCCTTGGAGGACAAGAAGTTTCTTTTCAGCCTCTCAGACACAGGACCATAGGACGGGGCTCAGACTGCAGTCATTTGTTGTAATAGTGTGCCATAACCTGTTGGTCTTCTGTAATAGTTTCATTCTAAGTAGCGTCACTTAAGCCAAATACTGGCCTGGGAAAAGCAAAGACTAAAAAACGTTGAGTCATAAATGGTAGTTGCTTTGGGTAGGTAAGTTATATATGCAAATAAGTTTAATTTTAATGAACAAATGCGGGGTTTGACCTGAATCTACGCACGGAAGATTAAACCTTAACAGTTTTTTTACGTTATCAGACTTTTGGCATTCCATGATTAAAACAAAAAGATTTCTTTTTCTAGTGAATGTGCTTTCTACATACCCTAATCCTATCTGTGTCTTCCTCCAGTTTTCAGGTTGTCTTTACTTTGTGTTGTCCTACAAAACAAAGTCTGAGTGAAAATACCGAAATAATTCATGCATGACTCAGAAGTTAGTTTTCAATACGGATTTCTAATAGTAAAAGGCAAATATATTGATAGGCTGTGCCATCCGGTTCCTGCCTTTTAAAATTGGTACTTAAAACCACTGGAGTTGCTTATACTGCTATGGATTGGAAGATAAAAAGGCTCTTCTCATTTATTTCAATAATAAATGCATACATTCTCTGCATACTCAGTTAAAAAAATCGAAACCCACACATGCGTTCAATTCCTAGTGTTCTTAGGAAGCAAAAATAATGCTCCTTGCAGAATCCTGTTTGTCTGCGACGGGACTGATGTGCTGTGAGCCATGATTTCCCAGCATGTGATACTGGGGCAGCAGGTTTCTCTTTTCTTGCCAGAAGTTTCAGCACTGCACTGTATATCCATTGAAGCTATAAATTCACATCCACGACCCCTAGACACCAGTTCCTTTCCTTCCAGTCCATCATCTGAGTCTCTGTACCTATAATCTCCATTTTCTGTAACTATGCTCAAGATTATGCTTTTCTTGTCTTAAGGTAATTTTTCTTTAGGCCAAGTCACCCCAAAATATGGCTGTTATACACAGCAGTGCTGCGTGATTGCCACAGTGCTTTAAGACGAAGGTTTTTATCCAGTGCAGGTTTGAATCCTCTGTGTCAGTGCTGTATCCTACCTGTGGTTCAGGCATATTAGACATAGCATCATGGACATTTACCACTGCTTTTGCACGTTTGTACTATTTGATGATATTTTAGCAGCGAAGATCTTAAATAACTATCTTTTTCTATCAGGCTGGGAAATGTTGCTATAAACAAAGATGATATAAATGCCCAATCTGGTCTTATCACAGGGGAGTGGTGGAAAGTGGTAACTGCAGGTCACTCGTGGTGGGTCCCGAAGCAGGACGAAAGACTGTCCTTGTACTTGGGTTGTTGTCTGACAGGCTGTGCCAGAACATGGCTACTAAATACAATAATTCTTTGTAAATAAGAGGTTTTCTTATGATCAGTATTAAACCAACACAGGCAAGGCTAAATTCTGTCCTCACCTCCAGAGCAAGCTGAGTAAAGGAGAAGAGTTGTAAGCGAAGTGAAAACGTTCTCTGTGAGCTGTGTATAAACGAAGCTCTCTCGGCAGTGGTCTTCGCTGCTGGGAGAGAGGAGCAACGTGCACGTCTCGTCCCTTGCTTGCAGAGATGTGGCTGAGATGTAACATCCAGCACACCAGAGGGATTCTGGTCTTGCTGTCAGCTGTGCTGATGTCAGGAACTTGGGTTCTGCTGCTGAAAAAGCTGAGTCTTCCTCCTCCTCTTTGCTCAGGAAATATTAGTGGTAGGAGATGGATTGGGTTCTGTGGCAAACAGGGAGAAAAAGATGATTTGGCACTATTTGCTACAGGTTGGCAAATTTAGGCAAGACAAAACCAAATTGTAACCTTCAGTGTTACGGTAAATCTTTTTAATGTATAGCAAGCTACATGGGCTTTGTCCTAAAAGCATCTGTTTCTTGGATGCTGGAGAAGAGCATAAATTGTGTAGCAAATGAAAATAAATTCTGGAAGTTGGAAAATAAATAGGCACAAGGAGAACATGACTGAAGATAGAGATCCTTTGCCGGAAAACGTTAGGTGATCTTTATATTTTTTGTAAATTCTGAGGAGAAAGGGTTAAATAAAAATGAAGGAATGTATAAAATAAAGTTTCACTGTATTTAATGAGAGTTATTCCTGGGTTTTAAATTAATTTTCTTTGATCTTGTTGAAGAAATCTGATTCAGTGTTTGTTACTTTGTATTACAGGCTTTTTTTATTTTTCTTTTAAGACATGTCACTGACTTATTTATGCATGTTTCATATCACAGTATTTTTTTTGTGCTACATTTTCACATCATTCCATACTTTGTGTAGTGTCTTGAAACAACAGAGGAGCCTGCGATGCGGAGTGAAGGTGGTGACAATGACAGGAAGATGCAGAACAGTCGGTTTTCTGAGAGGGTCAGCCAGGTAGGACTCCGTTCTGGCTCCATTATGTTACAGTACTCCTTTCTGCACATGCCTTTAAAAATTCGTACTTTCTTAGAACACAAAGTCTTTTGCAAGCAAAGCATACTTTTCTTGGTATCTGATTTTGCTTTCAGCTGATTGTTATCCTAAAGAGTTTCTGAAAGCTTTTTCTTATATTTTTCTGCTGCAAAGGTTTTGCAGGCAAGATAGCTTTCATTCTGGGTCTTGTTTTCTCTTGTTCAAATACTCATAATTTTCCTTAATGGGAACGAGAAGTCGTCCCTTTAAATTGTGTTCCTTTACCTACACACACGCTGATCTTTAGTTTCCATTGCAGTCAGGCCTATAGTGCAAATTCTATAAGATTGACTTGCTGCTATGCCTGAGGAAAAAATACTGTGGATCCTTCTTCAGGGTTGAGATACTTGATGAGTTGGTAACTTGTTGACTGCATTTTCAAAACATGCACGAATCTGCCATACTCCTATCCTGTCATTCAAAAGTGATATAATGCATCATGGAATCATAAAACAATTCATGTTGTAAGGGACCTTAGAGGATCATAGAGTGCAATGAAAGTTGAACCTTTCTGGTTTAAAAATTATAACATGCTAAAATATGACATGAAAGGGCATTGTGGTTAGTAAAGTTGAATAACAATGATGTTCTGTGCTTTGAAATTTGTGATTTCCATGTTTCTCTGTTTACTAGGTATGCCTTCAGGTATCTTTGGATTTTCCTGCTGAGGTGAATAAACAGGTAAGTGATGTATTGTAGGTTCTCTTGGCTCTTAAACATCTGAATGTCTGACTGCTGATGTCTGCTGATGCAAGTTGTATCCAAATGGGCCCAGTCTAAATTCTCACATAGTTGATACAGAAGACTTTCATTGATTTAACTAGGGGTTGAATTACTGGAGTGAATCCATGTAGAAATTTCCTAGTACACGTCTGTGGTGTTTCATACAAAAAGTTGGCGGTTGCATCCTCTCCTGGCCATCAGGGCTTGCATCTGGCGATCCCAGGGCAGAATTTGATACCGTAAAGACAGACGATTGAAAGGTGAACTAATAAAAAGTTAACTGCAATCTGCAGGCAACTTTCTGGAAGTTTCATACGTCTTCACAGATAAAGACCTTCAGGGAAATCTACTTACTACTGACTAAACAACTGATCCCTATGAATTAATCATATGAAATAGATGTTAATTAGTTTTTCTATTAATAAGTAGTAAGTGAAATGTCTGTGGATGCTTCTTAATGTAGATAAAGAGCATCAGGAATTACAAAATCTGATTACAAAAAGATTACAGCCCTGAATTTAATAGAACATTACATACCTGTGTAATAACAAAATGTTTGCAATTTTTCAACAGATGACTCCATCAGACTATTCAGAGAGTTTCTGCAAAGACAGACATTACAGGAATCCAAATAAGCCTCAGATTGAACACGATACAACTGGCAAACACTTTGGCACAATAGGAATGAGTGAACATGAAACAGAAGAGAACTTGCTCACATCTCTTTTAAGAGAAAATAAAACATCTGTACTGGAATCTACGTAAGTATGAGGGATATGCACTGCTTTTGACAGTATTTCTATTTGAGAAGAGAATAAAGTAATTTTGCTAAAGTGAATTTAGATAATGGCACTGTCTAATTTACCTGAGAGATTGGCAAGGCGCCTTCAGAGCCATTTTAGTCTATCAGGCAATTAAGTAATTAGGAAACATACTATCAGTAGAAATCCTTATGAAAAACCCATTACAAGAAAAAAAAACTCTCCAAAGTTACTGATATATGGAGCTTTGCTTTAGGGATGGGGTTTAGCAGTGTTTAAGGCTCAGATTATAATAGGTAGTACTCTTTTTTTTTTTCTAAAAAATATAAAATATCTGAGGGCACAGGCCAGTGAAGGGTGGTGTGGTGGAGGAGACGACAGTGTACTGCTGTGAAAATTATACATGTAGGGAACTGAGGATGGAGGAATTGAAGTTACGACGACTGTTTTACAGGGTTATTTTTGAGTGAATATCACTGTACGCTTTGTGGCCTTTGCCATTTGACCTGAACTGCTTGGACGGAGGTTTCCTCTTGGTCAGCAGTGTGGGGAGTCTGGGCCCATGCACTGCAGTTGCCCAGTTGGTTATTCCAGTGTAACCACAAGTAGGACTCTGCTGAGTGGAGCCATGTTGTAAGTTCTTAGGGCACTTTTCATGCAGGAGAAAATACTAGTGTAACTAAATTTGTATAAGCTCTAGTGTAAGAAATGTTTTTCAAGTGTGTGTGTGCTACACTGTGGTTTGATCAATTCCCAGCTGAAATGTTCATTTCCATAGGCACTGGACAACACCAAGCAAGAAAAGGGTGTATAGCATAACCACACCCTGACTAGTTTTGTTTGTCCCAATTTCATGCTTATGACACTTAATCTCCTGGATGAAAACTGAATTAGAGACCTGCTGGAGGTCATTCTCATTTTCCTTTCCCAGTTCTCTCCACGCTGTAATGGCTGTGTACAGTATTACGGGGGTTTTTTCAGTGTCCATCAGTGTTGTCCCATCAGCTAGCTGTAGTGGTTGCTGGAGAGTGTTGGGAATGACCTCCTGTATATGTTGTGCTCAGCAATGCTGGTAGCAGAATATCCTGTGGAATTACACAAGTCAAATCCCATTTTCTGTGTTCAGCATCCACTGCATTGACTTTACTCAAGCAATTCTATGTTTTTACATTACTATTTAAAACTCCAACAGGCATAAATGATCCTAGTTGTCAAAGCACTAGTTAGTGGTAAATGAGGAGATCCTACTCTCTTAGAAGATGAATAGATAACATTGTTTTATTTGTTAACTTTACTTAAAAGTCTGCTAATGAGTGATTCCAGTACCATCATCTCTACCACTCTAGTGTGTAATCTTTTCTATATTTAAGTATAAATGACCAGATTGACTGGTGATGAGCCTGTACTTTGCATAACTTAATTCTCACTAATGACTTTAGATACCAGGGAAAGACATAAAAAGCCTAGTTAGCTTCTACCATTTCAAATCTAGCTATACAACTGCAGTTGTTTTAAATGCTGGTTTATATGTTTAGTGGCACAAGCAGCTCTCTATTGGACGCATGAAATAATTTGTAGAATTTGAGAGCTTGCTTATGCTTTAAATGTCTTTTATTTGGCTTCAGTTTTACTTGAAACATTGCTTTCCAGACTGTTGTCCACGGACAGCTAGTTATCTGTGGGGTAGTTTGGTGATCTGTAGTGAGCTGGTTTTGCAGGCTTTTGGCTGCTCTCTCAGCCTGTATCTTCCCAGTCACATTGGAAATACATGAAGGGATAGATTTTCAGAAAAACTCAACATCTAGAGTCCTCTGTGGTTTTGGTAGAAATTGATTTTTAAGGTAGTTAAATCAGAAAGTAAACTCTCTTGAAAATCCATTCCTATTTCTGATATTGCTATGTGATATAAGCAGTTGATTTAGTTACTGAAGGCTTAGTATCTGTTCATGAATGGGGAAAGGGGCGGTAGGGCATATATGGTCATAAACAGGAGAAAAGCATTGATGAAATAATTCACAACTCATGTTGTGAAAAGGTTTCAAAAAGTCTGTTTCTTAGCGAGTAATTCATTAGTGAGTAAAACGGAATCTCCTGGGAATTTCAAATATGTCAGGACATTACAAAAGTTTTGCTTAGAAGGTATTCTTTTTTGCTTAAATAAAAATCAAAATTCATGCCTTTTCTTTCCTTCTTACTACGTATAGCAGACAAGAACAAACGAGAATTGTAAATGAACTGTTAGATCATCTGAACACAACTGAGCAAGAATGTTCAAGTGAAGATATAGAGAAAAAGGATGAAAAAGATCTTAGGCAAATGATTATTCAACTAAGAGCTGAACTCAAACATTTCAAGCAGGTCAATAAATTCTTAAAACAGCAAGTAGAATTGAAATCAACTTTTGATGGGAAAGAGAAGCTTTATCCAGATGCAATGCCACAGATTAATAAGGATATTGAGTTGTTGAAAGTGGAATTGAAAGATGCAGCTACACAAACAATGACTTTAGAGAGTAATGTCATGAGATTCGAACATGAAGGCGAAAAAGGAGCCTCAGAAGAAAAGCCAAAATATTCAAGATTAAATGCAGAAAGAGAACATCAGCAAGAAAATGTGTACAAGAAGGGTGAACATCATGAAAGGCATTTTTTTAAAAGGAGAGCAAATGAAGTAAGTTTATTTAAGATTCTCTTTTTGGTACTTAGGGAATAGATGTATAAAAGAGAAAAATACGTCTCATTTCTAATACTAAATCTTACTTTTGTGTAATTTTTAAAATTAGAAAAAGAGATGTAAGCCAAATATATTTTAGATAATTGTTCTTAATGTTCAGGGCTTTTCATCGCATACTTCAGTGTGCTTTAGAACACTAATTAATTGAATTTCAATCCTCCCCAGGACCAGATACTAGTAAATATTACAGCTTTTGGAAAAAGCGATAGTTTGTAGCATAATGGCCTGATTCTGTACTACCTTGTATCTCTGCGTAGATGTTCATAATGTGCAGAACCAGAGCATTTTGAACTGACAGCTTATTAAGTCTAAATGGCAAATGTGTTCTAGAAAATGGAAGACTTGCATAATGTCTGAGAGCGTACTGATGAAGGGTTAATGGTAGATTTCAAGAAACTCGAACCTTAATTTTAGGCTTTTATTAACATCTTATCATTGTGTCTTGCTTTTAGAGAAGGGTGACCAGTGGTACTCTATAAAACTGTGGGGGCAGCTCTTCATGCCTGTTTGGAACCTAAGTGCACAGAATCTGTTTTGCAAGTACAGATGTAATTTGCTTGGGCCAGATAAGTTTTCAAGCCTTTTGTATGCAGCCAGTCTGTGATCCCAAACAAAGAGGTGGGAAAACAGTGTCTACTGAAGTGTTCGTGTGTATTGTTTCAGTAGCAGTTACAGAAGCGGAGCTGAAAACTCTTTGAAGATCTTAGCTCTTGCAGAGCAGACAAAGGAGAGTGTTGCTTTTGATTTTGTGAGCTGCTAATAGAGAACGTTGTAGCACCTTCTGCAAAGAATGGTTTCCATGACTTTAGTGATCCAGAGATTTCTGTGAGCTAGCAATTGGGAAGAACTCATTTTTATTCTGGCTTGTTCTTGTTGGATTCCTTTTTTTGAAGGAAGGGGCTTGTAAGCCGAGAGATGTTGAGAAGACTTTGTTCTGTATAGGCATAAATGTTTCAGTATGGTTTGGGATTTTAAGGAAAAGATTTTGGCATGCATGTCTGGTCCCTGGCAAACACTCCAGCAAACTCATGCCAGTCTTGGCAGTAGGTTATGATACCCCTGAAAAATCAAACCCTAAGTGACTCACAAAAGCTATGTCTTGTTTCACCAAACAATGTACGTGTAATCAAAATCTATCAGAGTGTCTTCAGGTACATTCTTCGTCTTTCTTTATTGGCAGTAAATTTTCTACCTTTAAAAAGAATTATGTTTGGAAAGAGCGTAATGATGGAAATGTTCTTGGGCTGTTGTTAATGTTCTTTAGTCTGTCAGGCCTTTGGTCAGTGGTGTGTGGCAGGTTGGCTGCTGTGGCAGCTGTTCCTGCATCTTTGGGATGCCTTGGCTAGCCGGAGACAGAGAGGGGTGGATGTGCTCTCAGCGGTTTGTGTTGGAGCTCTTTAGGGCAGTGGGCTCCAGGAACACGTGAAGAGATGAGGGAGGTTGAAGTCAGGAAGAGTAAAGCCGGGTGGTAGAGGGGGGAGGGGTCTGAGGACCTAGCTGGGCTATTAATGAAGATCTGCTTGCGATGGCTCGCTGAAGAGCACTGACGATGTCTTTGAGTTGCTGGTCTTGCTTCTCAGGAATGAAGGGCAATCTCTCTGAAGGCGAGTAAAGGCCTGTCTGCCCTCCGCAGGGACGAACTAGAGTTCTTTCTGCAGCTCTCTTTGTTCAAGTTCCTGTTCTCATTGAGTTTCAGTATACTGTTTTGATTCATCATTTTCCAGATTCCTCTCTTGTTTAATCAGTTGCAACCTCAATGCAATCCCCAAGTCAATTGCTTTAAAAGCTTTCTTGTTTGGACTAAGGCAATGTATCTTTTGCTTCCGAATGGCTTTTATAAATAATTTCATGTAGCCAGCTGAACTGGACTTTGGGTAATCTGGGTGACGTATATGTCTGTACAACAGCCTGGAGACAGCTGGAAATTGTTCGGCATTATTAGCGCAGTTTGGTGAAACTAGCAGGAAGTTCATCCTGCCTGGATTTATTTTTCAGCCTCCAAATGATATTGTATTCATGTATGTACAAAAGGAATTGAGTGTGTCATTAGGAAAATGGAACTTGCTTTTTAGTATTTTAAATTGTGTAAGGACTATAATTGCTAAGAAATGAATGTGGAAAGGTATTTCAGAATACATTGGGTGGTAAAAGAAATTACGGAACTTATGACACTGGTACAGCAAATGAACAGCAAAAAAATAAACTAAATCTATCTGAACATGCCATTATTGATTTTTATTATTATTGCATACAATTCCATAACTCTCATCAACATATAGGATGTTCTTCTCTTTTTAGCACTATTTTATGCTCTGTGGGTTAAACAAAGACACGTTTATTTTATTCAGTCTTCACAAGGTGAGAGGCTAAAATATAGTGATTGAAGAAATTTAACTTCTCCCTCCAACTCCAGTGATGGAATATCTGTTACAGTAGGAAACGGGAATCCTGCGGAAGCAATTTATAGCATGTGCGGGTGAAGAAGCTTGTCTTGTTCATAAAGAATTTCTCTATGGCAGAATAAATTTCTTCTGTGGCTGATGCAAAGCTATTTTGATTTGCTCAAAGGTATGAAAGAAGGCTGGTACAAAGTAGGGCCTCTTGGATGGAGGCAAAAGGAAGAAAGGAAAATACGTTCAGGAATATATGAAAAATTAGGAGGCTCCTCAATTTATAAAAACAAAAAAGGATTCAAGGGAAACAGTTACTGGGTTGTCAGACATTTAGGATAAAAATCAGGAGACTGGGAAGAAGCAGTTAGAGAGGTCAGTTTGGGTGAGAAACTATTTTCCTAGGGCATACACAAATTCAGGGTTAACTAATAAGCCTACTGATGAAAAACCTTTGCTAGTCAGTGGTGAATTTGCTGTCTTGCTTCATGAACTGGAAGCCATTCACTGTGTGGCTGTGGATGCATAAGCAGCACTTACAGAAAATTGAACCAGCGGGATAGTTTTTTTCTCTGTGAATGTTTGTTTTCCAAGTTGCAAGGGTAGTGCAATCTTATTTTCAAAGCTATTTAATATGACAGCTTACTGATCTTACTAGAAAATTTTTATTTTTCATGGAATATTTGTTTATATTTCCTGTATTAGACTGTTACATGTGAGCTACCAACTCCCCATTTTGTCCCCTGCCTTTTCCAGACTGATTCTGCTTACCTGCCCAAGAAGTCTCGTCTGCCTGTTCTCTTAAAATCATCCAGACCATTAAGAAATGTGCCATTGAACTCCTGTGTGCAGAAGTCAGATTCAAAACTACAGTGGCATAGCAGGGCACCTTACGAAGGTCTGAAAGCATGGGAAGTACCGAACAAACAATTTCAGCCACAAACAAATGGAGAGTTATTATTGAATGAGTCTGTCACTGAAAACCTTCAAGAAGAGCCTGCACAGGAAAGCACAGCAATGAGAGGTAAAGAAAGAGCAGACATAATGACTTGTAATGCTGCTTGAAATAGTGGCTTCTTTTCTTGTTGTAGAAAGTAACAACAGATCATTTTTACATGTGTACAATGCTGCTTAATCTTATGATTTTCTTGGGTAGGCAAATACAGATCTTGAAACGCACCTATTTTTTTTCTTTCATCTTTGGTGCTAGAATGTAAAACAGCTTTGTATGGAATGGAAAGTGCTTTGTGTACGTGGCATAAGCTATATAATAAATGACAGCTTCACAGGGTGTCCACACATGCACAGGTACATATCGATGTTTAGGTAAATGAAAAATTTCCGTTGTAGGATGCCAAGTCTAATGAAAACTGTCTGTAATGGAGACAGGAGAGTATAAAAATACTGTATTTGTTTATGCTGCATAAACAGGTTTTTCCAGTATTCCACTGATCAGTCAAGTCATCCGTGTCTGTTTCCAGTGTGACTGGGTTAATTTAAACTCAGTTGTTGACAAAGTATCTAGATCAGCAAAGTATGAGAAACTGTAAGGCAGAGAACAAACAATGGGCATTATATAAAGATTTGGAGTGGTAAAAAAAAATTGCTTAGCAGTTAGACTAAAAACTGAGTAGAGAGTTAATGGTTAGGTGGGGCAGAGAGGAGGTATAAATGTAAGAAAGAAGATTCAATCAAGTGGCAAGTGAGCCACTGTCAAACGCAGAGGTTGCAGAGGCTTTGTTGTTAATGTTATTGTGGTAAGGGACAGATAGGGCACAACGTTATTGTAAATACTCCAGCTGATAGGGCTACGGCAATTAGTTTTGGTAGGTGCAAAATCCATGGAGAATTCTGAGAAGGGAAGTGTTTTTGAGTTGGATCCTGAAATGAATCAGAACCCCTTAGGACAGCAGTCCTGGGATTCCCTTTCTGCACTGATTTCTTTACCCTGGATAACAGTTGTACTGCGCACTTCATAATTCTGAGACTTGATGCAGTGGGAGATTGCAGATTATGTTATGATCAGTGCTCAGATTGGAGAAACTTTTGAGCCTTTTGTCTAAGCTTAACATAAATCATTTAAAAATGCACTAGAAATTGATTAACTGTTACATTACAAATAGGACTTGCCTTCTGTTTTACCTTCCCCTGCTGTTCTCCAGTTGACTCATTGCTCAAACTGGGTAATAGTGAGGTCCAGGTCAAGCTGCAAGATGTTGATCCAGATGAGGGGGACAAGAATGAATATGCGATGGACAAAAATCAACAAAACTATCAAGGTAGAGCATTTATATGGTATAGTATATAAAAAAAGAAATTTTAAAACTCTGTTTTCTTCTGAATTGTGCAAAATTGTAAATTACTGCAGGTAATTGTCTCCCTTGCCATTATTCGTGGGTTTTAAATCTCAGTTTCTTAGCTAGTATATATTAATTGCTCTAAGATTCCAAGTTCATCTTTTAAGGGTTATGCTTTCAGGAGGGCCACAGGGATTTATGAGTCTGGTTTCCAGTAAAAATAATGAGTTGTATGCCTAACTCTGATCTCTGTTGCTAATGTCCTCCCTTCTGAACTCTTCTCTGAATTAAATGTTTGTTACTTAATGCTTCTGCATCTGGTTATGAACTATTGGAACGAAGCAATTGAATGTTAGAATTTTGCTTATCTGAATTATTTGAAGGCATTCAACTAGGTTGAAACCTAATGGAATCATTTAATGAAAATGTAAATAGGCTTAATACTGTATTACCTGTTTCTGCATCATCCATCGATCTTTTGGGGAGGGTTTGAATAATCTGGGTAACATGTTGTGTACAGAGTACAGAGGATGTGGCCAGTTTTGTGCTTCTTGGTCACATCATTAATTTTATTTGTCTGAGTAGTTTCGTTGAAGCCACTCGGTTTGCAGGATAATGCTCTGTGTGTGCCGTTTGTATGTGTCGACACATATATGCAGAGAGAGCTTATTAACTCTCCTTTGATTTAAGGCAGTGTTTCATGAAATATTTTAACCAGTATTCTAATCAGAAACATTTCTTTCCTAATATCTGGTTCTATTTCCTCTTTTTGTTGTCTGGAACATTTGCATGAAATCAGGATCGCAGAGTTTAAGAGCTCCTCTGGGATCTGGGTTTTTGTCCATCTCAGTCCACAACCTTCTTTGACATCTGCGTTACTGCAGCGACCGACTGGTAGAGAAGGAGGAGAAGCTAATGAGCTGCAGTGTTACAGAATCCCAGCATGGTGGGGGTTGGAAGGGACCTCTGTGGGTCACCCAGTCCAACCCTCCTGCCAAAGCAGGGTCACCCAGAGCAGGCTGCACAGGACCTTGTCCAGGCAGGTCTTGAATATCTCCA
>Ga0065711_1006789_pt1 | contig 28324 bp, 14 predicted proteins | sample Hoacrofraction12_FD_59098 | JGI IMG/M metagenome (GOLD analysis project Ga0065711, IMG submission 59098) | Hoatzin crop microbial communities from Cojedes, Venezuela - Epithelial fraction 12 v2 (version 2) | ecosystem: Host-associated > Birds > Digestive system > Esophagus > Crop | place... | reverse complement strand
CGAAGCCGTGGGTGCGCTTGGAGCGGCTGCGGTGCAGTGCTCTGCCTAAGGGTTTGGGGGATGATCCCGAATTCCCACTAAAACACCTCAAAAAGTTCACCTAGATCCCGTACGAGCTTGGAACGCAGCCTTTACTCAGCCAGTTCCATTCTGCTTCGCTCCTACCTCGTCGCAGCCTTTTGATCAGAAGAAGTTCACAGCACGCTTCATTTTGCCTCAGACATCTTCTTATTTCCAAAAGCTGTGATCCGTGCAGTTCTTGGATTGCATTACCACTGCTTGCCCGTTGTTCAGGAGCTTTCTGCTATCAGGATAACACAGGCCATCATTGATAAGAGAAGGCCTAAAAATCCCAGTTAAAAATCCCATTACATAAAGCACAAGAAGTTTGTCTTGGATGATACTATTTACCCAAAAGATAGCTGGAGAGGAAGGGAAAACCCACAGACAGGAACAGGTAGTGTTTTACACATTTAAGGCTCACTGAGTTTTAACAGAAGGACAGCTTGTGCCACAGAAGAGTTTCTTTAGCCTTACCAGTCATAAAAGTTACCAAGATAGCAGCAGATGAGCCTTAGCACCCATGCATCTTCCTCAGGCAGCTGCTAAGTAGTACATATTTTCACATTTTCTGAGAAAAGGAAGCTGCTATGGCATGCTTGTCTAAAATCCTACATTTACCCCAGCAACTGTAGAATAAAGGTCCTAGTTGAACACACAGCTCATACACGATGAGATACATTGGTATAGTAGTGCATGATCTTGATGAAACACTTCAGGTTCCTTAGAAACACAAGTTTCTGTATAAACAAACTGTTACTTAGCAGCTGCTGTACTGCATTAAACTACAGAGCTTGCTCAAATACAGCAAAATTTTAATAACCTAGCAAGGAAACTAGATTTACTCTCCAAGAAGCCTACTTAATACAGGCATGCATATAAATAGCTACACTATGCTGGTTTTATACAAGATATCTTTTGTTCTTTAGAATACTGCATTCTGTTTCTTTATTGTCTTGTACTCAAGCACATCAAAACACTCTACATAATATTCTTAACCATGACCTTTCAAACACATTACCAACACTTTTTTATCTGACAAGAAGATTAAGATACTAGTGCTTTTAGCCTTGGTCACAAAAGAAATCAATATTGCTACTCCAAGTAGAACCAAGAAAACAAACCTCCTTCCTCTAATCTTCATATTACAGCTCTAACTGCGTAAGTCCCCATATCTTTGAGGCCACCCTTGTTTCTGTTAGAGGCCTACCCAAACTAGCTGCTAGGAAGCCACACCAAGCACCCCAGACACAAAGCTACACCAGACAAAAAGACAGCCCTAAAGAAAGGGTGGGTTGTGAGGGTTTATATAGCCCTGTGGCTGGGTGGGGCTGGCCAGGAGCGGGGCCAGGGGCCACGGGGGATTGGCCAGAAGACAAGTCCTTCTGCAGGGCTGGCCAAAAAGAGAGTTCTGCCAGGGCTTAGGAGCACTGTCCTGTCCTCAGGCCTGCAGGCAGCAGGGGTTGCTTCGGTTTGGTTGGGTTTTTAACGTAATGTATGGGACCATTTGTACACTAAATAGGGCGCTTTGGATCTCTGTCCAGAATACTCTTGACTCAATGGTAGAAGTTCTTAAGGAGCTCCAGAGAGCTCCTCTGTTTTCCTTTCACAGTAGAGTGAGTCAGCCCACTGCCTTATTTCTAGACAAATGTTCATCATAAAATTTTCATGGAGCTTGTTGTGAGAATACCAAAATACACAATCTACTAAACTGCTCAGTGTTTTTTCCACACGAGGCCGATGCTTTGCTTTGAATGAGTGTGTGAGCTTGGTCTTGTTAATGGCCTGCAGGTGCAGAGCCTGCTTTGGGGAAATCCCAGACAACACCTTCCCATCAGCACAGTATTTGTTAAATGTCTCTAAATGGCAGACACTGGTGTAAGAGTAGTTTTGCCTAGATTTACTATAAACTATGCATGTAACACCCTTATTTATAAGATGGAATTAAGAGAAAAAGCTGCACTTTTATCTGTGAGCCAGTGTACATCAGCAAAAATTGATTTGCTAGAAGGTCCTATTAATACAGCATGGGCTTTTTTGTTTTATTTTGAGCTGCTGCCTTTATTTGATTTTCTAGCATTTCAGTTGTTTGTTTGGGTTTTTTTTCAAATGGAGGTAGTTATACAATCCTGGTTACCATAATAACCAGTATCATAATGATGAATGACAGCTATCACTTTTCCAGTGAATTCTTCCATACATTTGCTGTAAAATGTTTTATTTGTCATTCAAGGCATTGTGCCACAAAGCAGATGATGTCTCATTGCTCTGCAGAAGCTGGAGGGGCCCTTACAGCTTTCAGAATTGTGCCTTTTGTTGCATTTTTCCCTTTGATCCAGACTGTATACATGCTGTGTCTTTCTGGGGCAGGCTCAGAGCGTCTGAAGCAGAAAAGATAAAGCAATCCTTTAATTCCCAAACAGTCTCTTTTTTTTCAACCAAGTAAGGCAAAATTAACATGGCAAAGATCTTTCAGATTTACTATACCTTAATTTGAAACAGTATCAGCCTCTGTGGAAACAGTAAGGTAGACTAAACTAGTTTGATCATTCTTTTGGTCATATCCGTCAATTACTTCTCAACTCACCAGAAGGAAATTAAAACAAAAATAAATATGTTCTTTCAGTTGTGTAGCATCTTATTTTACCAATCTTAATATTGCAAGTAAAGCAATGGTCTGACTCTTATAAGTGTGCCGAAGCTGTTTCCTACCCCCCTTCTCCCTCCTTGTTGCTCAGCGTTCGTTTTAAGCCACCACCATCCTTTGAAACAAGCCTAATATGCAAGTCGTGCTGAAGAAAGAAGGAAGGAGTCAGAGATTTATTTTTTTTGTAAAACACTGAGCAAATAAGGTTTAAACAAGAACTAATTTCGCCTCCAAAAGGCACCCTTGTCAGTCGGAAGACAAACTTCAAGTTCATTTCAAGTTTAAACCTGTTCCTCATTCAAGGTAGAATAGATCTCTAGTTCCTGTCATTTAGCAAGGGAAGCAAAGCCTGTGTGAAATCAACTCCTGATTCTTCACAGCCATGCACAAATGAGCTACTTGACCACTAGTGAGCTGATAATACTTAGCACATATACAACACTAATTCAGAAGATCTCACTTACTTTACAGATATTAATAGATTTACTTCACAGTTTAGGGTTATTGAGGCAGACAATGTTTAGCTGGTCCACATTTTGACAAGTTTTTTTACAAGCAGAGACTGAAGCCAAGAAGCATGGCTTCCAGCTCCCTTGCTGTAATTATTCTGTGCTCTCAGTGGGTCTCAAAGCAACTGACAGTATCACTTAATGCACCTTTGGAAGCCCGTATATCAGCAAATGTGCCCATGTTGCAAATTATCAGGCAGACATCAGCTACTCATGAGTGGGAAGACCATATGGTTCTGCTGGTATCAAAACAATCAGCTCTAATCTAAGCCATTTTCTCCAAGGCAGCGCTTTTTTGGTCTTTATCTGTTCCCCCGTGTTTCTATTCTTGGTGACAGACCAGGCTTCTGTTCTTGAGGAATTCACTTTTGGCAGCAGGAAATGTTCAGACTCCCCATCATTTTTCATAGGCTAATCTATGCTGGGAATTTTCAGTAAATAACATGAAAGCATCAGTGATTGAATACTTTAGGGAAAACGGTATTATTAGGTTGATTTATTTTTCTCTCTAAAGACTTGCAGCTTCTGAAACCCATTTTACTTTCTAAGTGTCTGTAAGTTGTATAGTTATCTGATCTTCCTTTTCTAGTTGTTTTATAAGTTCTGTACGTAATGTATCATGCTGTATAGTTTCTTATCAAATTCCAACACTGATATCTCATACTGATGTTGTGAGGTTTGGTTAAATTGTGGTGCTTTGAAATCCTTGGATTTCAAATGAGGATCTGAAAGCACATTGTTTATTACCTGTATAATGCACTGACTGCGTAAGACAGTGTTATTTGAAAGATGAGTAGGTAAATAAAAGTTTGAATGGGCCGTTGTAAAGCTCAGCTTCTGCCGTTCAGAAGGGTGTTTCAAACACTCCTTGATACTCAGATCAAGCTACAAGACTTACTCTTTGCTCAGGGCACTTCCAAACAGAAAGGATTTTAGGGTGATGGGAACGTATTTTTCAGATTTGAAAAGGTCTGGGTATCAGGTACACATGGCAACCCCAGCACTGAACTCATTTGTTCTTAGAAATATAAAACAAAAATATTCTAATGTGCATTGCAGAGCCCTCCACATATCTATGGGCTAACTATTGCCCAAGTTCGGCATACGGGATTTTCAGTAAGTTAGCTTGCTATTAGTGATGCATGCATTGGATGGAGTTATTTGCTGGGCCCTACGTTGAGTTTCACTTTACCTAACGATTTGGAAGTATTTCTCATGCTGAATGCAACATGGTGACACTTGAACGCCACATCCAGCCTCTTCCAAGTTTCACGAACTGATCTAGGCATGAGAATCCTGAGGAAGATGGAGTGTGCTGGGAAAGTGAAAGGGGTAAACTGGCTGCACTTGGAGCCTCTGGTGTCTGACAAGAGCAACCACAGCTTCAGACATCTCAGATTGTCTGCGGCTGAATACTTGACGCCCACTAACATGTTCCAGCAAAGCAGTCCCACTTCATTTCTGTCCTGCTGTCTGACAGAGTTTAACGTGTCAACAGCATGAGTGACTAATAGCCTGGGCAGACAGAAGAGAGATAAGAACAGGGAGGACAGAGGAAGGCAGATGCTTTAGTGTGGAAGAAATAGCAGTGCACAAAACTCCTAGGATGGGTCCAGAGTGTGGCGAGTCCCTGCTGCTGGGTAGGGGTGGTGGAGAGGCGCGTCTGGTGGTGGAAATTACAGGAGTCCCTGAAACGGAAGAGTCTGGGAGGGGAGCACACAACGACCTTGTGGGGGATGGAGTGAGTGGATGCACAGCTCTGCAGATCTGCATGTTACCCACAGAATTCATGAACTGTGTGAAGTGAAAATGGCTTCATTGTGTGAAGCCGTTTTCTGAATGTTTGCAAGACCTCTGTAATGTGTATGAGGTTTTTAGTTGGTATGACATAATTCTGGCAACATTCTTACAGACTTTGTATTTTGATAAATTATGCATTTGAAAGAAAGCACACAAATCACATTTTATATGGCTCCAATGCCTATCCTGGTGCAGAAATTGAGGGAGGATCGTTTATCATAATAGACTGTCTTTGCTTTTGGCTTCAGTTACCCAAATACTAAGATATCCCAACCTACTAGGATTAGCTGCATTTGGAATTCTTGGTTCTGAATGAAAACCCTTTTAAAACTTTGAAACATTAAACATTCTGCTTGTTTTGTATATCCAAATTGTCGCAGGAAAGACTTGGCTTCTTGCTTTCTCTGTGTGAAATGTCTACAATCTAACCATGTTCGCACCTTAAATTGGGGATGTGAGAGAAAGTGAACTGCTTCTGAGTTTCAGATCAGTTTGTTCAAATTTTGGAGAAGCACTGAGCATGTATGATGATGGAGCAGTGCTGCATGCACCACTGGTTACTTTTACAAGCTCTTGTTATATTGTTCATAATAACAGCTTTTGAATTTCTCTAGGTAGGGAATATTCACTCTTTCCAACCAATCTTTCATCTTTTTAACACCCTTGTTGTATATGCTGCATCCTAGCACTGAAGGACTTCAGGGTGGTGTTCCTAAGCATGCAGATGATGTGCCTTGAACCTTAAGGAATGGCATGTTTTGCGTTCAGGATCACATTTCATTTGCTTCCTAAAACAGAATGTCACCCAGGGCAGATCCTGCCTCCTGCCCAGCTGCCTCCCTGCATGGCCCCCTGCCCTCCAGCCGGAGCCATCCACCACTGCTAATGATACGGGCTCCATGGGATTAGCACAAACAGTCCAGGATGTTTTTTTCTTGTTCTGCTTTTGTGGCTTTGACTTCCCAGTTACGCAGTTGTGTCATGGATAATTATGCTTTTGAGATCTAGAGCCAGAGAGAAATTCAGGTGCTTAGCTTTGTTTGAACGAGTGAGAGCACGGTGCATAAATCTATCAGTAGATCTACTAATAAACCTTTTGTTGGAGGGGACTAGAAAGAAGAATCGTGGATTTCTTTCTTAGCCCTTTCATTGTTAGTGACCATTTTGTCCTAAAAATCATCTCCTCTTGCCTTCCCTTATATTGAAGTCACTCTCAAGTTAAAGGCAAGATACTGAGGCTCTAAGCTGCTGTGTGCAAACATACAAAAGTACATTTTCCTACTTCCCACTCTCAGCCCTCTGTCAGCTTTGCTCCAGTAACTGTCTGATCCCCTCTTTGCAATTGCTAATTGGCCTGGCAGGGATATGAAGTGACTGAAAATAGCTTCATTCCTTTGGTGTGTGCACATTGACAAGGGTCACAGAACAGAAAAGAAGGGCAGAGTCCAGACTTGTGGCTCCTGCCAGCCAGCCGGCAGCCAGAAAATGGCACTTGCAGGTGCTGGGTGCTGTACTGCAAGCAGTTCTTTGATAACGAGCAGTCTGAATACTGAATGCTTGCTGATTTCTGGAATGCAGGTGCAGGACTTGCCTGCATGAGAAAAAATACTGATACCTAACTCTTCAGCGTGGGGCAGCAGTTGCTTTCTGAGTAAGCTTTGGATGCCTTTCATTTTCCTTGAAAAGATGTAGCATGATGGAGAGTAGTGCTGCAGGTGACTGCCACAAGGATGGGATCTCCAGAATCCTTCTTCTGTGAAGAAGGCAGTACCGTATAGACCAGGGTAGTAGTAGCTGGCAAAGACCAGTCCTGTTGTAGCTAGGAAATGTGTGGGTGGTTGGGATTGATATGCAGATCTAGCTGCTTCCTTATTTGTTTGGATTTACGAGAAGTGTATGTCCAAGCCCTGAGTCTGTGTGTGATATTAAAAAATAGAACCAAGAGTTACTAACCAACAAAAAAGACTTTCCCAAGACCGATCACAGCATATTCTTACGATATCTTGTTGTGTTTATATGTAAGAGGATCCTCTGGAGCAATGTACACAGATCCTTTGTTTTGAGCAAGAAAGCATTTTGCATGTTTGGAAGTAGAACAAATTTGTGCCATGGGAGATCAAGGGGGAGATGGGCTAGAAGAAATCTTTGAGTTCCACAGCTGCTTCCTATCTCAATTCTGTTAGAGTCTCAGTTTTACTAGAAAGCAAAGAATTAAAAAAGGAAAAGGCCTAGTTCCCTGGTAATCTGGAATTGTGTTTATGACTTCTGGCCTACTTAATGGTGGTCAGATACATGCTCAGCCCAGCAGCATAGCCTTGTCAAAGCTTGGATGTGTTGTTCAGCAAGTGGAAGAGCCATTAATGCAGGCTCCGTTAGAGATTAGCTGGACAAATCTTCTGGTAGATAAGAAGAGCAAGACAAATAGCCATGGGTGACAGCATGCTCCAGCACCTGGTGGAATCCAGCACTTTGTCAGCTTTTTTTGGAGGCTTGCCCAAAAGTGTGTCAGGGCTGCAATAATGCTCTTACTTTGAGCTGCAGGGAACTTAATTAATCTACTGCTGCAGTTTTGGGGGGGACTTAAGCTAATGGGATCAGTCCTGAGTAAGGGGAGGGTTGATGTACTTACTGTTAGAAGCACTTTCAGCTCCCCAGTTCTCCTTCTTTTAAAGACCCATCCTGTAATTTGAATTTTGTGAATTTCATCACTTTCTTGTCGTAGAGGAAGTGATATGGGGAGATTGACTGCTTCCCCCTTCTGTTTCCACAGATGGTGATGTGATAAGTGTAGCCAAGCTCGTCGCTACCTAGGAGACGTTCTCCCCTGAGGAGCAATCCCCTTTTGCTGGACATGCTTACGGAACCACATAGCCATGGACCTCAAGGAGAAGTGTCAGGTAGGTTTCCTGGTAAGGGTCATGCCCAACTTAGTTGAGTCCTTGTAATTGTTTTTCATTATTTGAGGTCAAGACTCAGCATTTGGTGTTAGTACGTGACGGTATAAGCCATGGTTAGTATTAAAGTTGGGAGTTCTGTCATCTTCGCATTCCTGTACGTGCTTGTATCAGTAGGTAAAGCCTGTGTAGGCTGGGACTGAGGCACCGTGGTAGAACAACATAGGTGAAGTATATGCTGTCACATACGCTGTGTCTTTCTTGAGTTTTAAGGTAGGGCTTCAGTCCCCTGGACACTTGGCTTGGCTTTATTTGAGAGGCTGAATTCATTGAGAAGATTTTTTTAGATAAGTTGAGGTGATGAAATCATCTGAGCTCGGTTTTTCTGGTGATAAGTGTATGTATTTCTTGGGCAATTGCATGTCTTTCTAGGGAGTGCTGCAGGATAGTGTTTCTAGATCTGGTTTAGAAAGTGCCAGGTGAATCTAGATATTGTATGGAGGGGCAATCTGTCTCTTGCTACCTTGCCATGCTTTCAGCTTCAAAGGAAAAAGAAGAGAGAGAGATCTTCATGAATAGCTGCCATAGAAACTAAACAGACATATCTGCTGTGGCTGACAGGAGGCTGTAAACTTGGCACATGTTACTGCTTCCCAAAAGTAAAATTATTTTGATCACTGTAGTGAGTATTCTGCTGGTCACTTATGTTTTAGCCACATTTCAGCAGCCACCTGAGTATTAAATGTATTTCTCACACAAAAAAAGTGAACTGGTCCTTATTCTGGATCCCTTATTCTGGAAATGGGACAGGTAGTTTGAGACCCATGAAGAACATTGTACACGCCAAGATCTTAGCTGTCTTTGGTAAAAGAACATTCTTGGCTTTCATTTTTGGTCTCCTTCTCTCCACCACACTGTAAGCTTTGTCTGTCAGATCATATTTGCTGTCTCTCTGTTATTCTGCGTGTATCCCTTTCTTGCTGTTTTGTTTACAGTGCTCCCAGCATCAAGAAGTGGTTTTGTTCATGAGTGCAAAGTACCATGAGTGCAAAGTACCTACCAAAGTAGTCTGTACCTAGACTCAGATCTGCTTTGAAAGATCACTACAGCAGTGTAAGTGACTTAAAAGGTACTCAGTTTTTCACATCAGCTCTTGCACTTGCGTACTAGACTTCTTACTGGCTGGGTTTTCTGATCTGTGCTAGACCAGGAAGGCCTAGGCTTACTCATGCCTGAACCTCTTGGTGCTGGTATGCTCAGAGGATGTGTTTGAACTGTGTTGTTTTATATCAAATTGCTGTATTACTATGGAGGTGACATTCCAATGCAGATAATTATCTATTTATTCTCTTGTTAATGACATCATGGGCTAATCTGGTATTGATCATTTTAAGAGATGATGCAATTGCCATTCTGTACAGGGGTGTGTTCTGCGTAGGATCTGAGAGCGCCAACACTGGCATTGCTGCAGCCACAGCAGAGCACAGCGGGGACACTTTTACTGTAGGTCACTATCTTGGGTTCATCTCTCTCTTTCTCATATGACATTCTTCATTGTACAACGCAGGAAGAGCATATCAAATTGCAGGACAGGCAGCAGCATGCTCAGTATTGTAACAGACCTTTAAAAGGCCTATTGGGAAAGTACCCTGCACGAGGAGATTATGGGGGGAGTCATGGTGTTCTGAAGTCCTAGTCTCCTCTCCTGACTTACTGAAGTTTTTTCTCCCTCCTTTCTGAATGGGGATTAAAAGTGAAGACGAGATCACCACACTCTTTTCAATAGGAATTAAAAAACCCCCATTGATACAGACAGCTGCATTTTACAACTTACTTTGTTTGGATTCTGAGGAAGGACCATGATTTTATTCTTGTTAGCAGTATATTATTTGGTGTTAAGGAGTTTGCTGCTATTTTTTTTTCAGTACTGCAGATCCTTGTTTCATCCCCTTTAAGGTAGAATCTGTCTTCCTTTCCAAAGTGAAGAACTTGGACACATATATGCTGATAAGGGAACAAATTAACCTTCTGTGTAACCTCAGTAGTAAATTTGATGTGCTAGGTTTATTTTAAAATGCTAAAAATAAAATGAACCCAAGTGAAAACATCAGTCCCAAGTCTAGCTGAAAGCAATCTCTTTGCTGTAATATATGTGTGTGATGAAGAGTTAGCACTCCTGGAACAGAAGACGTGCTCTGAGCACTGCTGCAGCACAGACATCTGTCACTCAGAAGATGAGAGACTTGTCCTCTGTCTCTAGTCAGCTAATACAGTTCCGTTGTCAGAAATGGCTGAGGATCAGAGTATGTCAGGTGTAATGTAGGCCACCTTCCAATTTTTGCCAGAAGCCAGACACTGCAGAGAAAGGCAGAGAGTATTTTAGGAGCAGTGCCAAAACCTGCTTAAATTAAATGTGCTGATATCTTGTTCTTTCCCCTCTTCTCCTGACTTTTTAATTTTCTGTGTATTTCTGAAATGAGTTTAATACTTGTGAAAGGTGCCAGAATCTCTGCTCCAAGACCCCTCAGCATATATCCAGACAGACAGCAGCACTGATTGGCACAGGACAACGTTCGGCTTGTGAGTTTGAGTTACTTTAGAGGTAGGCTGTATTAGCAGCAACACCATTTGTTAAAACTTATTGACATCATCCATTCCACAGTTACTAATAACAACTGAGCTGTATTATGCCAGTGTAATTGCTGCAGCCTGGATACAGCACCGTGCCTCCTGGCCTGAGCCCGGAACAGTGTGCAGGGAGCCTGTGCTGTGCTCCACATTGCTCCCACTACAGCACTGTTGGTCCTGAGCTGTCTTCTTCCAGGATGCCCTACAAGAGCTGCAGTCCTACCTTCGGACTGAAAACTAGCCCAAGTCCTCTGCCTCTTCTTATCTTGCCAGTGACAGTATCTTAGGTTTTTATTACCTGCTGTTCTCTAAAACCTCAGCTCTTCTTCCAAGGGCTTTTTCACAAACTGGTCCTATTTCCTCAGGCATCTCTCATCTATGCTGCAGTTTTTGTACGGGTCTCAGTCCCTTCCCTCTGCCTTTATACTCAGCGTTTTATTTCAATGCAGAGTTTTATCTTCAGTTCTCAAATTTACAACTTCTGCTCTTTCAAAGATAGTACATTCTGTTATTTAATGTACAAATGCATGTCCAGATGTAATTCATGATACCAGCTGACATCAGAAGGAAGCTACATAGTACAAATTACTGCCCTATGCAAAACACTTTAGAGCAAGGTCTCTCAACAGTGGGGCAAACAAGGCAAGGAAATTTGATCCGTTGCCATTTGTGTTCATGACCAAAGCTGGAATCTTTGAGGTGGAAGAAAGTTGTGTTGGGACCTCTTAACTGCATGAAGCACAAAGATTATTCCTGGTATTGCACTGTCACCAGCAAATTGTTTTATTCACATTCGTTGAAGTCTCCAGCAGGTGCAGAGCCATGGGAAACAGATCAGCAAGCTCTGTCATAAGAGAGGGTGTTACATGTATGTGTGTGAGGATTTGTTCCTTCTTACCCCTTGTAGTTGTTGTTGATCCTTCCTTTTTTCTCCTTACTTTTTTCTTTGTATTGAAGTGAGTAGGTGAGCAGGAAAAGAGGAAGGAAGGAAAAATTGTGCCATTAGGACATATTGTTCCTCTCTGCAGTTTAAAATTGTTGTCTAGGAAACAAAATGCCCTACAGAAGGATGAAGGATGTCTTGCCTCTTTCTCCCTCTGCTTTCTCATGAAGTTACATTAAATGCAGCATCTGCTTCCCTTCAACTTTGGCTTCAAGAGCTTTGTGAGATTATATACCGATGTGTAACTTGGTGCCAACACAGAGGTGATAACTAGATCCTGCGTTGGGTTTATTGTAAATATCAAGACCTCTTAATCTCTGCGCTTCTGGCTTTAAACACAGAATATGGGCTGTACCTATTTAGGCATCTGAAACTCAGTGAAGGAAAGGAAGAGCTTGGCCAGGGCAGGTAGGCAAGTCCTGACGCTTGTACATGGTCTTCAAAGCTGCATGATTCTGTACCAGCCAGCTGTAGTCCTCGGTAAGCTATTGACATGGTTCTCGGCTGGGCCAGTTCTTTACCCCTTTCTGTATGGAATGAAAGCAATTGGTTTAGTGGTTGCTCTACAGAACTGGGAAGCCCCAGACAGAATTAGGACAGCACTGAAGTAGGAGCTACATAAAAACCCACTTACAAAGGTGCTTCCCTCCAACAGTGAGAAGGAAGCATTCCTGTGAAAGATGAGAATGAGAGAGAAGGCTCATTCCTTATTCACCTCCAAAGGCCTTTTTATCCCATTACCAGTTGTTCTACCCAGCCCTTCCCTGTCTACACTAATCCTTTGCCTTCTCTGTGCCACTGCCCAGGTGTCAAGCCCCAGCCATGGCGCACGGCTGTGAAGAATTTATGTGCACCTTTTGGTTTTGATTATGTGGCTCAGGATGGATGAATATTGGATGCTGAGAGCGGCTGTTGCTGCTTTCTCTATAAACAAGCGAAGAGGAAGGGAACACTTCAGACTGGACCTGTAACCATCTCAACTTGTTTAAATAGCAAATGCTTATATTTTTAAATTGAACTTGAATCCAAAGCTGTGGAGTCATCTGGAAGACTCTCCTAGATTTATGTAGGGGAGTTAGTATTCCTGGGTCTCTCTGTCTCAATCTAATCTTTTTCCTTGCCTGCTCAGGTGTTCCTTCCCCTGTAGTGTACTTTATAGCACTTTGTCCTGTCTAATTTGCCATCTGCTTTTCCACAAACCCCTGTCTGTCAGCATCAACCCTTATATCAACCCATGCATATGCATCCCTATAGGCAGGGAACCCAGGGGTTCTGGCTGCATCGACTCCATCTGATGAATGAACCATTCTTACAGACATCTGGTGCTATCCTGGCAAACTTTCTTCTCTCTCTGCCTTTTTTTCCCCCCCTTTCCTTCCCTCATCCCCCACCCCCACCCACTGCCTTCTTGCTGGATCTGCAGCGTGACTGGAAACAGGCTGAATTAATCAGCAGACTGGTGCTTCACTCTGCTGCTTCTGTCTCATTCTCTGCAGTGCTGGGCTCTGCACAGTCTTGCTCTCTCTCCCTCTTTGCTCTCTCGTTTTTGGAGGGCAGCAGCAGTGCAAGTTGCTGGGGAAGTGGCGCAGGAATTTAGCCCAGATGCTCTTCAAGCAGGCCGGCTTTTGGATCCCCCACCAAGGCAAATGCTGCAAAGTAAGTTTCTCTCCTTAACAATTAAATTCAAAATGGCTTTCCCTGTCTCCCTCCCCAGCCTGCATCCTGCCTGATATGATGATGCGTGAAGAGCTTTGGGGTTTTGGGGAAAGAGGTTATGGCAGGACATGAAGCAGTGAATGATGATTTTAGCTAGAGAATGACTTGGTGTTGGAGGTGATGGGGAAAGAAGCTCATATTTAAACTGCAGATTTAACCCTAGAACAAGCAGGAGGGGCCAAACATGATTTTAGCTTCTGACTCCTGCTTTGCTGCCCCTCTGCCTCGTGACTTAAATTTGTCTTTTTCTTCTGTGTTCTTTGATCTCTAGCTGTTGAACTTCCTTATCCCTTTGAAAAGTCTTGCAGTGCATCTGCTAGGCTATATTGCAGTTTCAGTCCACAAAGTCTTCATATAAAGAAGTGAGGATGGGAAGGAAACTGGTTGGGGGGAAAGATGTGCTGAAGTTCTGTGGATTTCTGAGAATTGCTGGCCTCTGGAAGGGGATGAGCATCCTCTGGAGTAAGCTCTGCATTGGCGTAAAGCAGTATGCTCTGTGTTGAAGCCAGACTATATATGGACCCCTAACTGCTCTCTGAACTTGGAGGAATACTGTAACTGGATAAATTACAGTAATTAAAGCTCAATAATTGCATAGTACAGGTAAGCTTCAAAGCACTGCATAAACACTGCCTCATCCTGCCAGCAGCCTGGTGCGGCAGGTAACTATGGTTGGGGATTTGCTGCTGCAAACGGGACCGAAGAGACAGACTGGGGAATGTACAATTCAGAACTGGGCTGTTACCTGGGGAGCAGTCGCTGCTTTCTCTGCCGTTGAGCTGCTACTAGCTGAGTGAGAAGCAAAGCGCTGGGCTTTGCATTACCCATGTGGAAAGGTTGATCTTGCTTGTTGGCATCTTCCTCTGTGCTTTATGGAGAGTGTAAAATGTGAGTGTCATTGTCTGGATTAAAATGGACTCTGTTTACACCAAAATGCAGTGGTGATTCAGACAGCTGATTAGTGTTGCTTTGGCCAGATCTCTCTGAAATCTGTGCTCCTGCAGCTGTGTCTGTTTGCAGTGTAAGTCTGCAGGCCCTGTTAGCGATGAGCTGTGGGGAGCCTCAAACCCAGTGCCCACACTGGAGCCCCAACAGACACCCAGTTACCAAGCTGTGGGGACTCTTTTGTCCAGGGGCAGGGGGAGGTCTGATCTGCCTTTCATACTGTTGCTGCAGATGGAGGAAGGAGACAATTGTTTCCTACTGGTCTGTCCATTAATTTGGGCACTGCTGTGCTGAAGACTTTGCTTGTTTCATTTGATTTGAGACCACCAACAGCTAAGCTGTGGCTGCCAAGCTCATGTCAGGTGGCATTTAAACCAAATTTAATAGCTGTGTTCGCTGTGCTTTCTGGTACCTTTCCCAGCATGTCCGCTTTTAAAGGCGATGGTCCCCACAGAGCCATGAGCTGCTGATGGAGCTGCCTGAATTGTGCAAGTATCAACACATATTTCTTTTTTCTGTACTTTCCAGCAGTGTACAGGTGGGTTGGTGAATATTATAATCTTCACAACGCCTACAGTTGGTAGGGAGTTGGTAGTTCTGTTATAGAGATGAGAAATTAAGACACAGAGGCGCATCTGGTTTTCACAGTGCCATGCAGAAATCTGTGGCAGAAGGAAGAGCAGAATCCATCTGTCCTGACGGTTAGTCGAGAGTCTTAATCAAAAGATCATCCTGTGGAGTGGGAATGTGTCACGGTGGAGGCTTCATGTAGACTGGGTCACTAGACAAGCACTCTTGCTAGGAGTCAGGGATCAGATATTGTTTGAAAAGCAACCAGGTGAGCACCAAGAAAGACAAAAAGCATAATGGGGACCAAGGATGTAGGTAGTATTTTGCCCAGAGTGGCCTATCCATTGGCTTTGCTGGCTACAGCTGTATCATTCTCTAGCATGGATATGCCATTTCAGGCAGTCTGAGCACTAACTCAGCAGCTGTGGTTGGACAGAGCTGTAGCATGCTGATGTATGATTTGCTTTAGAGCAAGAATAAATCCCTCTCTAGCACTAGGCTGCTGTAAGAAATGTTACCCCAAGAAATTGTGCGCTGTCACGTGTATGATATCTGCCATCCTCTCTGATGAAACCCAAAAAACCCCACTATGGGTCATATTGTGCTTTACCCTAAGCAAGAATCTGACTTACAGTACTAAACGCCAGTATATTCGATGGAGTTACTCCTTCTCATGTGTTTTTGAAATTGTGAATAGTACTTACATTTCAGGAGGTGTAATCTCTGAAGCAGATTAAAAGTGTGCAAAATGTCATAGTTAAATTAAAATCTGCTGTCTTGTTTCTGCTAAGGAAAATAGCTCTCAGAAGAAGGAATAACATTCTGCTGCCCAGTTTCCCGCCTCCAACTGTTTAAATCTGAAAAGCAATTGAGTAGAAGTGTTAAAAAAGGGGCCTAGTGTGTGCGGCCTGGAAGGAGGGAAGCAATCTGACAGCTGCCTCTTAGGGGTTTTCCATACCAGTCTGAATCAGAGGGGGGAAACTGCAGTCTATGAAAATTGAAGCTTCTAGCAAATCTTCTGTTTTCTATTCCTTTGTTTGTTTAAACAATCTTTGTAAAGGCAGTTACAGTGAAGTGTGCAGCAGTCTCGGTGAGAAGCCCTTATTCTGCAAGAGACCGAATCCACAGAGGATGGAGGGTAATTCAGCCCACTTTGCTCAACTGAATCAACTTACGTGCCTACAGAAACAGTTGGAAGGGTGAATTCTGTAAAGCAAATAATTAGTTAAAAAAATGTTTGGCACATAGGATACACCAGCACATTTTGTGTCTGTTTCTTACATGTAGACATTCTGACCTCTCTGCTTGTTTGTTCCTCTTGAAGGAAGGAGCAAGAGCTCTATCTTTCATCAGATAGCAGAGAGTGTGAGAGTAGCTGATAAAGTATTAAGATATTCTTGAGTGGTTCTATGTGTAAAAGAACAGGATGGGAATGTTAGGAGGAGAGATCAGGTGATTTTGTGTGAGGATGAAGGTGCTGTGGGAAGCAGACATGAGTAGGTGTTGATGCTCAGGAACAACTTCACATTATCAGAGGAAAAATCAGAAGATAACCACTCTTTTCCTAACTATCAGTCTGAAAACACTCCTGCAGCCCATGAAGAAGGCAAAGGAAGCCTTTGCTGTGAGCCAGGCAAGACGACAGATCTAAACAAGCTGCTGGATCATTGGGTATTTGCCAACTCATTTCCCCCTCTCAAACTATGCAGGGCCAATTGAGAGGGTAAAGCAAAAAAAAGTCTACAGATTCTATGGGTCCCTGTCTCCTAGCTCTGAGCTGCTTCTTGTCTCCTTCCCGAAGAGCCAAACCAGCTCCTAAACCTGGGCATTTGCTAGATCTAACTTGGGTTCCCTTTCCGTAATGTTTGCAGGCAAGCTAAGCAGTAATTTAACATGTAGGCTATTTACTGAAAGCAGAGAAATTAATGCATCATTTCACCTTCCTGTCCAGTCCAAACCTCAGCACATTCATTCCCTCTGGAATATAAAATCACATGTGTAAAAAAAAAAATCTCCTGCACTGTGTGTTTTTCCTTAACAGCCGTCCTGCAGAATACAATGCTGAGAGTGGCACGGTGTCATCCGCAAGGCAGAGGGTTGCCTGGCTTCAGTCACGCCTCTCGGACTCCGGCTGTGATAGCCGGGGCAGGGGTCAGCTCCGGAGGAGCTTAGAGGCTCGTGTGCTCGCCAGATTCTCCGGGCAGAGGAGGAAGCAACCCCTCATTTTCTCTCGGGATTTTTTCCCTTTAGGCATGGGCAAAAGGAAAGCATAGCCTTTTAAAACGCATCCTGATACCCATCAGGAGTTTGCTTTCACAGTAACCTGGAACTTACTGTTTTTTGGTGTTTTTTTTTTCTTCAGAGGAAGCCCTATGCTAAGGCAGCTGTGTGGGAAGGTGTCTTGCTGTTTTTGTTTTGAGCTGAAAATTAGTGGATTACTCTTTGCAACTTTCCAAAGCAAAGATGTGAGTGTTGAGGTTTTCATTAATGAACTGACACCACCAGTGAATGGCTTCTTCACCCTGGGGTGCTCACCTCCTGTTTTGTGGCAGGAAGAGCAACTTGCAGCTGATGAAAGGCTGGAAAGATCCCTCTGGGACAGCTTAAGAGCACCTAGGTTTGCTGTATAGAAAGATTTACTGTAGGGCATTTGAAAAATGCCTCATTAGCAGCTGATGACTTAGCAGGACACCTTTTGTTGGGAAAACCTGCAGCTGCCCCTTGCCAGGAGCTCAGGGTGGCTCTTCTTGCCCGTCCCTTTTATTCCTTGGTTGCAAGCACTTTCCCTTGATGCTCACCGGCAGTAGCTTATCTGAGTCACGGCAGGCAGCCTCTCGCTCACGTTATTACAGTGTTTACCAGGCTGGCTCTGCCTGCTTTGGCGAATACTCCATGTTTGAAGTGTCAGGGTGGGTGTTTAACAATCCCTGCTGTTCTTCTTCCCCCAGCCCTACCACACTCTGCACTTGTCCTTTCTCACCTGCTACAGCCACCTTCCTTTGTGGCTGCCCTCACCTTGACTGATACTATGGCAAAACCGTAACTCCTGTGTAGAGACTGCAGCAGGTGTGCAAGTATTTCAGGAACCTTTTTGATTACCTCTGGATTTTCTCCCTTTTACTGGCTCGCTGTCTGCTGTGATGTGGCAGTTTCTCTTCCCAGGCAGTGTGTAACTGTACTAGCTGTTGGCATGAAGTGCAGCTTTCCTCGGATTTCTGCTGTAGTTCTTCATGTGTCCATTGGAACCAGCTCAGTGGCGTCTAAGCAGACTTTGCTTTTCAGTTAAAGCCCCTCTTATTATTGCTGCCTTTCATTCTGTGTCTTTTATTTATCTGTCTGCTTTCCCTGTGTTGGAGTGAATGAGTGTTTTTGTGGGTGCTTTGTTATGCCCGAAACAGCCCGCAGTCAGCAGAGAGAGAGACAAACCTTTTTGTTGCTTGCTCCGTGTTGCTCTCAGGCACTCCTGTTTGCAGCACCCCCGGGGTGCAGCTGCACATCTGTTGCCAGCTCCACTCTTACCGTCTTCTTGTCTGGGACTCTCTGAGAGACTCCTGTGTTTAGTCCTGTGCTGATGTTACCTGGGCTGCTTCCAAGAACAATGCAGAACTGCTTCCTCTGTTCCTAAAACTGACACAGAGAATGAGAACTACAGCAGGATTATTTTTAGTTGTGTAAAAGTGCAGCTAAAGCAGTATTGCTAAACTCTGCCTGGCCAGAATTTGCTGTTTCAGATTGTCCCTGGTAGGTGGGGAGTGTGTGTGTAGTAGATGGTAAAGAGCGTCTGTCTACTCTTCCTTGACACGTTACGGTTTTGGATTGGACCGTCAATGCAAACAGGTCTGCAGTCCAAGATTAGTTTATGGTAAACGTTCATCACGAAACCACTCGGTTAAGGAACAGGAAGAAAAGTGCAGATCATAGCTGAGCTGCTCTTGCAGAGCTGGGTGTGTGCATGCAGCTCCTGAAGAGCAGAGCTGCTGCAGTTTGAGACCGGGGTGGATTTAGCAGGGCTGGGCAGAGCTGGTGACCGCAGCAGCAGGAATCGCTGCAGCTCCTGCCTGAGCTGTGCGCTGGGCTGTGTCGCGCTGGTGGGGATGGTGGGGAAGCGTCCTGCCTGCTTTGTGTCCAGCAGTTCTGTGCTCTGTAAACTGTATGAAACACCTGAGCATTTCTAACGTGCAGGATATCCTATGCGCTGTGCGCCCTCAGGGTGTTTGTATTAAAATATGAAATGCAGGTGAGAACTTTTATCAAGCAGTTCCTTGATCGCTTCCGTAGCCCTCTCATGGACACCTGCCTGCTTTTTCTTGTTGATTCCCTGTCAGTGATCTGGTACCCACAGTACCTCGCAGCAGTCTCTGTGATTTGAAAGAAAGCAAAGTGCTTGTATTCTTGCCCCAGAAATGCAAGCATTTATCCCTCTTTCTTGTTATCAGCATCTCATGGCAGTGCTTTGCAGATGGCACACTCTTGGGTTGTGCCCTTTCAGGCTGCTGCCTCTTTGCTGACCAGCGAGGGAGCAGTGCTCTGGGTGGACTCTGTGTGCTTCCTTGAAGTCCAAATGCCTCCTCCGTATGTTTGTACAATTCAGCACTTAAAACTCTAATGCTTTCTCTTGCAAATGGAGAGTCAATGCTGGAGTTGTGTGTCCTCCTGAACTGATCCTGAAGCTAGCACTTAAATCTGGGGGTTTTGGTGCCAAAGTAGCCACAGAGGCAGGATTTACAACCAAAAATTTGCAACAAGCAGCTGTGGAAATCAGACCCCTCTTGTTTAGAATTGCAGATATTCTACTACTTAGTTGTTATTACTGTTAGAAATATCCATCCTGTATCATTAAAATTTTGCCATAACTGTGTTCTGTTGTCTCTACAAGCTGAGACCGGTTCAAGCCTGCATAACTTCAGAGCTGAGCAGCCACCATTTGTATTGTCCCCAGCCTCTGCTGATTAGAATCTTGTTTCACAGAAATGACATGATATTGTGCTTTGATAAAGTATTTATCTGGCACAGTCAGGGCTGGTTTATTTACCTGATATTGTCTAGGTGCTCCAATTCCAGCCAGCAGTCTCAAGTTCACAGGAGGGAAGATGATTTCAGGAAAATGGAGAATCAGACTCGTGATGATGAGTGCAGGGCATTCACAGCAGAGTGCTGTTAGCCACCAGAAAAAAAAGCCTAAAAAGAAAATAGGAAAGCACTAAACAGTTTGTTTTTCTGGCACCTCAGGATGAGATGACCTCAAGTTTGGGCCTTACCACAAAGAAAGCCCTCACGATCCTGAGAGACCAGTTGTCAGCACTGCTAGAGGGGCATCAGAAGGAACGGAAGAAAATGACTTCATGGAAGGTGAGGCACCAAACAGCACAGGGTTGGGCATTCAATCTCCCCTTCTCAAAGTAAAGCTGAAGATGAAGCAAAAGTTGGCTGCATTCCCTCCCAGGCTGCTGCTGCAGTGTCTGGATGTAGAACTGCGAAGGTCCTTGGGACCAAAGCAAGGCATTACCTGCGGGTATGTTTCTCTCAGCACTTCTCTCCTGGATGCTGGAGCTCTACAGGAGCTTAGCTTCACCTGAGATCTAAGGGCTTCAACAACCACTAATGGCAGTGTGCCTAGGGGGTTATGTATCAGGTGGAGAGAAAGAGCTGTGAAGCTCAACAGTCTCTCCTTGTCCACCATGTTTGTCTGGCCTGTGTGCTGAATACAAAGTACTAGTGTTTATGCACAGTACTTAAATGTTGAGTGTTCCTTGCTTGGTTAGGGACAGTGGGGCAGCCTGGCACAGAAGCCTTTTCGTTCTTCTGAGCAGGAGTAAAGCAGAGAGTGTTCACGCAGACTTGCCAGCTGAGCAACCGTTACTGCTGTAGCATTTGTATAACTCCTCTGGGATGCTCTGTATCATTTTCAGGGGTTTTACAAAGTTGTGTTCACCCTGAAGTGTCAGCTGCTGCCTTCACCCTTTCTCACTCTGCTTTTTCAAATGTCTGGATCTGTATTTCATGAATGCTGACTGCTGCTCTCCTTTCGTAGGAGGTGTGGAGGAGCAGTTTTCTGTACCATGGTAACCGTTGCTCCTGTTTCCACTGGCCTGGTGCATCTCTGATGCTTCTGGCAGTGCTGTTGCTGCTGTGCTGCTATGGGAGCCAGCCACAGGGGAGGTAAGTAAAACATCCTATGCTGGTTAACTCTAGCAAGGTGGTAGTTTTATGTTGTCTCCACACTGTGTGTGGCTCACTTAACAGTGTTGTCCCTCATTCTGTCTAGATATTAGCATACTTATACTGGTGGTTCTGTCCCTTTTGCAAAACTTCAGCCAACTTCACTACTTTTAATAGACCCATATAGTGTCCTATGGTGAGACTGAGATTTTTTTCCTACAGCATTCCTAGATCTTGAAAAATCCTAAGGCACTATCACAGTTAGGAAGGATTTTGAAACCAGAGAAGTTAGAAGCTCATAGAAGTTACTGTGCTGTCACACGCACCATAGCATGTCTTGACTGTATTTGTAATGGCATTTTTTAATAGAGACAGATCCTTTCAGACTTAGCTGGTGGCATTATTCTAAAGAAGAAATGTAGTCATAGCTCCCCTGCTTTTGTTTTTCAGCCATAAGTCTGTGGGATGTAGGAATAAACAATCAGGCAGGTGTGCCTTTGTCTCGGTGGGTGGCTGGCAGTGTATTCTGCGCATTTACTCAAACCTCATCTGCTTTCTGCTTTCTTCTGTTTTGCTGTGCAAAGCCAAGGTGCTGAGATAGTTAATGCACTGGCACTCTTCCTCCTTCTCCTCTTGGATCTCTTCATGATCGGTCGTCAAGAGAGGCTGAAGTGCAGAGAGGTGGAGAGGAGACTTCAGACAATCATTGAGAAGATAAATGGTGAGGTCTCATTCATCTGTTTCTTGTTTGCATTTGTGTTTTCCTCCCATTGGATTTTTCTCCAAACCCAATCACATATGTTACTAATGGAGCTTACTAGCCTTCCCCTGTGTTACACAGAAACAGCTGTGAGAGTTGTGTCCTACTGATGCCTGCCCTGTAGAATAGTAATTTTGAGCTGTCATGTGGCCATGTGCTTCCAATCTGTGTGTTTTCAGGTAGGTGTCTGTTATGTCTGTGCTTTGGAGTAATTCAAATCCTTAGTATCTCACTAAAATATCTGCCTTGCAGCAGATGATGAGAGAAGAATACGTGGGGTTGTACCACAACATAGAACAGAAGGAAATAAATTGCTGTGTGTGAGCATCATCTCAGCAGGGGCTTTTCAACCTGAGGCGGGAGTTCCTTTCAGTGTGGCAGTTTTAAGGACAGCCTTTAGCTTTTCCATTGTACAAGTATATATTTAAGGTTATAAAATTACTATGTTTAGTTGTGAGTTCTCTCTCCACTCTCCACTGAGTGGAGAGAGAGGGGAAAAGCCATCGAGGAGAAAAAGAGAGATGATAAAAAAATCATGGGAAAGGACTGAGCTTAGCACTGGAGGACTTAAAGCCACTACAGCATGTAAATTGATGTATGATTGGCCCCTCCAGAGTTATTACCACTTAATTCTTTCACACTTTGTGCTTTCAGATGCACTTGGCAAAGAGGTGAAATGGCCAGATTCCATGTACCCTGACCTTCACATGCCTTATGCCCCATCCTGGTCCCTTCACTGGGCCTACAGGGATGGTCATCTTGTCAACCTGCCTGTGAGCCTGTTAGTAGAAGGAGATGTCATTGCTTTGAGGCCAGGCCAGGAGTCATTTGCTTCTCTGAGAGGGATTAAGGTAACTTGCTTGTCTTATTTCCCTGGACTGTAACAATACATTTCCCAGGATTTTCTAGCTAATACTCTAATTCCCAGTGTAGAGATTATTGGAGTGTTTGATTTCTTCTGACCTTGAAAATAGCATGAAATTCCAGTTCAGTCAAGGACAGTGCTTTGTTAGACAGGCTGCATCTTCTCTATGAACTCCCAAACCCAATGCACAGGAGACATTAATGTGATACCAAAGCACCACATTTCCATTTTTTCCAGGTCAAGGGGAAATTGTAGTGTGCTGCTAAACAAAAGTAGAGTGAATCTATCCAGTAGGTTGATACGGCATACAAACTCTCTACTTCATACTGTTTTTTATGTGGAGAAAGAAAATTTGTCTGTTTTGACCCTCTCCTTGATTTGTTAGAAAAGAAGGTAATATAAAATACCAGGGCTACAAGTAAATGAACAAATCAATTACAAGATCTATGTGAAGATTTTACTGCTTGAAGAAGATTGGAGAAAGTTTAAAGCTTGAAATTCACCTTTGTTGGTTTTTATTGTAACTTTCACTCCAAATGCCAGTTCTCATGAAATAACCAGATGTGCTTGAACACAAGCATTTAATTTTGCTTCAAGTTTGAAGCAACAGTTTAGCTAATGAATTTTTGAGAGCAGGGAGAGGGAACTGTGACAAACACGTATTGTATCACTTGCAGTGGGAGGAATCCCGCTGGACTAAACCTTCAGTCCCTGGAGGGGATTCCACCGAGGCCCCGACTGTGCAGCCTTTGGGCTCTCTGGCTTCTTTCTTTTAGGATGATGAGCACATAGTTCTGGAGCCAGGAGATCTGTTTCCACCTTTCTCACCTCCACCCTCCCCAAGGGGAGAAGTGAAGAAGGGACCTCAGAACCCTCAGCTGTATCGTCTGTTCCGTGTCTTAAAGACCCCGATAATTGATAATGTCAGGTGGGTTAAATACAGTGTACAATGCCTGCACAGCTTGTCTATATCCTTGTTGCTGCCTTGCGTCGGTGAAGAATGAGACTTACCAGTCCAGGACAAGAATTTTAAAATATGCTATGCTGTGTTTATTACCTGGGAATGCTAAAAGTCTCTTACTGTCTGTTCTCAATTGTCTTCCTTGACTGGTAGGGTAGGCTAATGTATAAAACCACGTATATGCTAAGTATTACTGTTCAGCTCGTTACTTTCCAACTGAATTTGAACAATACAGGGAGGTCACGGATTTCATGCATTTGATGTAACTAGTGATATGACACCCTTTGGTCAACTGTTGGAGTTTCAGCACACATTGAGGTGATGGAGCCTTCCTGTTACGCGGGTGAGGAGACCTGCAGAGTTTGCTCAACAGCACTGCAAATTTACCATGGCAAGTGCAACGCTGTTATTGTAGAACCTGGCTTCTCTTTTGAAGGTCACTCCTCATAGCATAGGGTGAATGCAGTGTTCTAATCAGGTCTATTAGGAGGTTTATATCTGAGGAAAGTGCAGGGTTAGGGTCTTGGTTGATGCAATCTAAGCTGTTTTCCATTTTTTAGGTGGTGTCTGGAAATGGCTTTGTCGCGTCCTGTGACAGCCCTGGATAATGAGAGATTCACTGTACAGTCAGTGATGCTGAAATATGCTGTCCCTATTGTACTGGTAGGTCTCATTTCAAGCCTTTGTTGTTGAATATAGCCGTGTTTTGTCAATAAAAGTGAAGAATTTGCAGCCGTCAACAGGAAATTGTGGCCAGGCCCTAACTCACGCAGCTGTCTCTGTGTGTGCCTTGGGTAGTTCAGAGAAGCAAAGATGCTGATCCATCTAGCAGTGAAAGTGGGGGGAGGAACTGCAGCAGCAGACCAACTATATCTTCTAGGCTTTCCCAGAGCTGAGAAACAGCTGTTACAAGGCAGGGAAAACTCCTTCCCTACAAGTACCAGTAGTTAGCTGACAGCGTCATCTCCATTTGAATTGCAGGCTGGCTTCCTGATCACCAATGCTGTGCGCTTCATTTTCAAAGCTCCTGGAATTGCCTCTTGGCAGTACACTCTTCTTCAGCTACAGGTAAAGGAGAGCTCTGAGCTCCACTACACTTCCTCCCCAGAGCACCACTGAGACCGATTCTCTCCCTCAGCAGCTTGCTTCATCCTGTGACAGCATCCAGTGCATCCCCTTGTGCATGCTGGACCCCAGAACTCTCGGTGGAGCAGGACGACGGCTCTACCATGGCCATTCCTCCTAGACTGCCCTTTATGTTGTTTGCTCTCTCTTACTTACCATGTATGTATGTATGTGTGTGTATACATATATATGGTATCCTTTGCTTTCAAACTTGTAAGAGTTTATGCCAAATTCAGCAGGAAAACCAACTGCAAGTTGGTGTGATTTGTTCACAGCCTCTTTCATTACAAACCCCTAAGGATGTGTGTGTCACCCCTCCTGTGCTTCTCCCTGTGCTTCACTGCTTCCAGTGCAAGCAGCCTGCTACCTACTTGCCATCACCTTTTACCTGTCCTCTCACTGTGGTGGAAAAGATGTCATGTGAGAGCTATGACTTCTTCTTGTCTCTGTGCTTGCTGGTGATCACAAACGTTTTTTTTTCAGGTGAATGGTGTCCTGCCCATCCTTCCGTTGCTATTTCCTGTCCTGTGGATTCTTGCTACAGCCTTTGGAGAAGCCAGAGTCTTGGCCCAGATGAGCAAGGCCTCATCCACCTCACTGGTAGGTATCTCGCCACATCAAACCGTTGCAGAGAAAATGGCAGGAGTTGAGGAGGGCTCTGTGAAGCGAGCACAGTGAATTCAGCAGATGTGTCCATGTAATTGTAAAAGCTGGTTGGGTCTTTGGTTGTCCTAGCTATGCCCTCTCCTGCAGCACAGTGTGGCTTCTTCTTGAACAGATGTTTTAATTTTTTCAGCCTGTCTATGGATATCCCAAGGTGATAGGAATCTCCAGTGATTTCATAAATCTCTTCAAGGCATGTGCTTTCTGTCAGCTAAATATAATCTGTCAGATGACTTAACGTGAAGATAAATGCCCTGTGATGGCTGTAACTAGGGAACATTTAGCCACTGAGAAAGAACGGGATACATGAGATTCTCTGCAGTCCCCTGTTTTAACATGTGGGCTAAGCAGCCCTTTCCTGAGGCTCTGGGGCTTCGCTTGCAGGAATGGCATTTGCAGTGGGTCAGGGAGTAAGAGGAATTTCTGGTGCTGGTTTGGGGAGTGGAGTTTGGTAGTCTGATGGGTGTGTGATCCTGAACTGGCTGCGCTGATGGCTGTCTCTTCTTCTTCCCTGGTGGCAGTGTTGGTGAGAATCACTGTGCTATGTTTGTCTTCTGTGCTGGCTTCTGTTATGCCTTGTACAGTTTCTCTCTTCTTCTTGTCCTTCCTTGCCCTCTGTAGCCCTGGGTCTGTGTTTTCTGTTCTTTTCGCTATAGGTTGTACATGACTGAGCTGCCTGTGTCCGGGGAGGGAGGACATATGTTACCTCACTTACTGGTGTTTGCACCTTTAACATCTCTTTTCAGTGTTTTCTCCACTTTACCTTTCCCACCCACTCTCAGCATCACTTGGTTTCTGTCTTTACAAACTTCCTCTTTCCCTTCACACCTTTCTATTTGGCTGGGAAAAGCCAGAACTCCCTGGCTTCCCTGCTTCATCATTTTCAACATACCGATGTGCCCTTTCACTCATACTTGCATCTTCCTTGTGTTCTTTCCTGTCTTCTCCTTTTTCTTGTCCAGGGAGCTCACTCTGTCCAGCCAGTTCTTTCTGTGACATCTCAAACATGATCCTCCATCCTTGCCGCAGCAGAACAACCGTTGTGATGTGCCTTGGTCATTCTGCCCCTTGACTAGGGCAGTCTTCTCTTGGCCTCTCTATTTCACTCCTTCCTTCTCTCTACTCTGTTCAAAATGTAGCAGGTAAGACCCTCTTCGTCTCCAGTCACATGGCCTGTGTGATGCTCTTCTCCACTTTCTGCCCTCTCCCATCGTGTTCAAGCTGTTTGATTCCCAGTTTTTCAAGGCCGTAGGTGACCCTTGTGACCAGTTAGTCAGACATCCTGCAGGACACAAACCAGAGACCCCCCAGGCGAGCCCCTGCCTCAAGTTGCATTACTACAGTTGGACTACAGCAGCATTCCTTTTAGAAGGGAATTTGATGTTGGTTTGAAGACGTTTGTACTGCCTTTGATAGGTTGTTTCCAAAATTATTTACCTTCACTGCTAAAAATGGGTATTCTATGTTAGTGGGAATTTTTGTAGTATTTGATTTCCAGCCCTTGGAACATTTACATCTTTTGTCTCCTAGATTTAAGAGCACATCAATCAAATTTTTGGTCTGTTGTAGCTACTCACATTCCCTTTTACCGTCTCTTTGGTTAAGTAAAGAGTTAAAGCACATTCAGTCACTATAAGCATATTTTCCAACCCTTGAATCTTTCTCTTGGCTTTCCTCTTAGCTTTTTCTAGTGCTTCAGGATCACTGTAGAATTATGAACCTCCAAAACCCACAAAATATTCCAGTAGCAGTTGTGCTTGTGCTAAATTTCAGAATAATTTGGACTTTCTACTCTATGTTCCCTTGTTAGTGCAACAAAGGATCGTGTTAGATCTTTTAGCCACAGCTTTAAATGGCCAGGCTTTGCTCACCTGATAATCTACAGACTCACTGCTTTCTAAGACAGAGTCCTCATCCTCTAAGTCCAGCCTTCCTTTTTGCTCCTAGGTATGCAACCAGACTTTTGTTCCCGTTGGTATGCATGGTTTTGCTTGCTTACTAAACAATCCATATTGTTCTGTAACAGTATTTATTTTATTATTGAAGCCTGCCCCAAACTTTGTGTAGTTTACAATTTGTCAGTAATGTTTTTTAGTTTTCTTTCAGCCTATTAACAGAATACTCAGAATTTGTCCCTGCTTGAGCTAGCAACTCATCCTATTGCAAATAGTTCCTCAGTTTCTGTTCCATTTGGAGATAGTCTATTTCTAATATATTTAGTATGGGCTTTATTTCTCCAGTATTACTCTAGTTTTTGTTAGAAAACCAGTAAAACAGTTTGCATCAAGTCAAAGTGCCAAGTGGTCTACGTCAAAAGCATTACTTTTATCAGTCACATTTTTCATTTCCTCAAAAAAGATATCACAATAGTTTGATGAGATTTATTACTCATATACTTGTGGTGTTTGGCGCTGATTGTATTATTCCACTTCTTTTCTTTTAATTGAGTCTCCTGTTAGCTGGTCTGTTATTCTGTCTGAAATCAAAGTCTGTCTGGGTCTTGTGGTGACTTGGTTTGTTCTCCTTACCCTTTTTAGGCATTGGCACCACATTAGCTTTCTTCCATTGCACCAGGACTTAATCCATGCTTCAAGCCTTATGCAAAATCAGCAGTAGCAGTCAGAAAGTTGTCCAGACCTGCTAATTTAAACATATTTATTTTCAGTAGCTAGTGTTAGAATGGAAAGTATTTCGTAGTTATCATATGGTATGATTATATCACTGAATAAGGAATAGCAATATTTATTTAACACGTCTGCCTTGCCTGCAATGTGGACTGGTTTTAATTTCCTAATGGTATACTTTTTATTATTTTTATGTTAATTATTACTTCTATTTTCACTTCCACTCAGAACTAGGCTTTTTAATTTTTACTGCGGGATTGTCGCTGTTTAAAATTTTAATAAAATATTGTTAAACAGTTCCTAATTGTCCTTCGTAGTTCTCAGTTTAAATTATTTCTGACAAATTTGCCTTGACTTTTTTCATCTTTGTTAAACTGATCCTTTTTAAAGTGCCAGGTATATGCATTATTATTTGGGGTGTGATTTTATTTACATACAAATATAATTGCCATATT
>Ga0065711_1003509_pt1 | contig 28326 bp, 15 predicted proteins | sample Hoacrofraction12_FD_59098 | JGI IMG/M metagenome (GOLD analysis project Ga0065711, IMG submission 59098) | Hoatzin crop microbial communities from Cojedes, Venezuela - Epithelial fraction 12 v2 (version 2) | ecosystem: Host-associated > Birds > Digestive system > Esophagus > Crop | place... | reverse complement strand
CCGGGCAACCTGTTCCAGGGCTCCATCACCCTCAGAAGGAAGAAGTTCTTCCTCATGTTCAGACGGAACTTCCTGTGCTTCAGTTTGTGCCCATTGCCCCTTGTCCTGTCACTGGGCACTACTGAAATGAGCTTGGCCCCATCCTCCTGACACCCACCTTTGAGATATTTATAAGCATTTATTAGGTCACTTCTCAGACTTCTTTTCTTCAGGTTAACAAGCCCAGCTCCCTCAGCTTCTCCTCGTAGGAGAGATGCTCCTGTCCCCTCACCATCCTTGTAGCCCTCCGCTGGACTCTCTCCAGTAGCTCCTCGTCTTTCTTGAAGTGGGGAGCCCAGAAATGGACACAGTACTCCAGATGGGGCCTTACTAGGGCAGAGTAGAGGTGGAGGAGAACCTCCCTCTACCTGCTGGCCACACTCCTCTTAATACACCCCAGGATCCCATTGGCCTTCCTGGCAGCCAGGGCACACTGATGGCTCATGGTCAAGCTGTCGTCCACTAGGACACCCAGGTCCCTCTCCATAGAGCTGCTCTCCAGTAGGTCAGCCCCGAGCCTGTACTGATGTATGGGGTTGTTCCTCCCCAGGTGCAGGACCCTGCACTTGCCCTTGTTGAACTTCATCAGGTTCCTCTGCGCCCAACTCTCCAGCCTGTCCAGGTCTCGCTGAATTGCAACGCAGTCTGGTATTGTATCCACCAATTTGGATTTTATTACTTCATTTAAACAACTAATAACAGCTGGAATGATGTTGGTCCTCTGGGCTTTTTCCCTTTCTCTTTGACATATATTAATTGAAGTCATTGCCCCATGAAAACAGCAAGTTTTCCTGCGGCAACGGTGTCACTACAGAACATCAGATAGCACTGCTCTCTTCTGCTTCTGCCCTTTACCCCTCACCACAGTCGACGGGTGTTTTGGGATAATGCAGGGAACAGGAAATGCTTTTCCCTCCTTTAGCTCTTGGGGAGAGGTCCCCTATGGGTCTTGTGTTCTGTATAACCGCTGGCCTGCCTGGTGTTCACGGGCTGCACACACTTTGTGTGCAGGGGTTGTGTGGAGCATGATGGATGTGCAGGGGATGATGTGCAGGGGATGATGGATGTGCAGGGGCTGATGTGCAGCACATGATGTGCAGCAGATGATGTGCAGGGGATGTGCAGGAGATGATGTGCAGGGGCTGTGCAGGGGCTGATGGATGTGCAAGGGCTTTGCAGGGGATGATGGATGTGCAAGGAATGATGTGCAGGGGCTGATGGATGTGCAGGGGCTGGTGGATGCACAGGGGCTGATGTGCACAGGTTTATGGATGTGCAGGGGATGATGTGCAGGGGCTGGTGGATGTACAGGGGCTATGCAGGGAATGATGTGCAGGGGCTGGTGGATGTACAGGGGCTGATGTGCAGGGGCTGATGTGCAGGGGCTGATGGATGTGCAGGGGCTGATGTGCGGGGGATGATGTGCAGGGGCTGATGGATGTGCAGGGGCTGATGCGCAGGGGATTATGTGCAGGGCCTGGTGGATGTACAGGGGCTATGCAGGGAATGATGTACAGGGGCTGATGGATGTGCAGGGGCTGATGGATGTGCAGGGGCTGGTGGATGTGCAGGGGCTGATGGATGTGCAGGGGCTGATGTGCAGAGGCTGGTGGATGTGCAGTGGCTGATGTGCAGGGGCTGATGTGCGGGGGATGATGTGCAGTGGCTGATGGATGTGCATGGGCTGGTGGATGTGCAGGGGATGTGCAGTGGCTGATGGATGTGCAGGGGCTGGTGGATGTGCAGGGGCTGATGTGCGGGGGATGATGTGCAGGGGCTGGTGGACGCGCAGGGGCTGTGCGGGGACGCTGTCGCTGTCCGTGGTGCTGCAGGCGCCGCGCCCGGTCGCCTCTCGGGGAGCAGGGCGAGGGAGGCCTCGGGTGGTGACCCCTCTTGGGAGGTGTTCAGAGCCCCGCAGCACGGAGTGCGGAGGGACGCTGTTCCTCCGTGGAGCTGTGCACAAGTGTTACGGGCCAGGCAGCATTTTTGCCTGTTGCTGCAACGGCTCAAGCCTCAGCCTTCTGATTTTCTTGGCAGCCCTCTTCTACACCAGGGCTAAACCGCGTGCATGGCCTGGGGGGTGTATAACGACCCTGAGTTCTGGCTGTTTAGGTCTGCAGGGAGCATTTCCGACACTGAGTTTCTCCAGCGCTCAGCATTCAATCTGCAGATGTTTCTGGGAGCTAATTCTCACAGTCTGTTTTAGCCTGGGGCATGTATTGGTATTGCAGTCTACATCCCTTCAGGGTCTGTGAGCAGAGGAGACATGCCAGTTTTTCTCAGGGGGGAGGGGGGGGATAGGAATGGTTGAATCTGATGTATATGCAAATCTGCCTTCATACTTCTTCATTTTAATCCTTGCTTGTAAAAGGAACCTTTCAGCCTTTAGATCATTCACATATCTTTTCCCAGGTTAGTCCTGACCTAGATGTAAAAAAAGAGTAAACACACTTTAGGGTGATAAGTCAGCACTGTTGCCTCAAATCATAACTATAGATTAATAAGGAAACCTCTAGCTCTGATATTTCTAAAGGTTTTGCCCCACTTTTTTTCCCTAGTGTTGTATATCATGTGTAGGGGAACTCTGGAGACAGTAACTGTTTCTTACTGTATTAGGTGTGCTAACATGATAAGGCATTGTTTCAGAGGTGGTTTTACAGAAGGATCTGTAAGACAAATCATGAATTCTATTAATGTCTGTCCAGGCAACTGGGAGATGGTCAGATTTGTTTACCCAGTCCCTATTTTTCAGCAAAAATCTGCTTTATCATGCTCAGTCAATTCTGCTTTAGCATGCTCAATTGAGCTCAATGCTCAACCAAATTCAACATGAATAATTCTTGAATCATCATAGTGTTTAACCTACTTATCCTGTGATTAGAAATTTAAAAAAAACGGCAGAAACCTCCCTTCTCCCCCTAAAAACCTCAAACCCTACACCACAACATAACATTAAAAAATCAGGTCAGCTTCTTTCTTGCTTAGTAATTCTTGTGTGGGTTTGGCTGGCAAACAAAATCTAAGCGGGGTGGGGATGTAGGGGAATGAAGCCTGGTTGTATCAAGTCTCTGGGCAGCAATCTTGCAGGAAGGCAAGAGCAGAGAAAGAAGAATTGGTGATTGTACTGATTGAAGTGCCTTGGGGCTTGAATGTTCTCACAGGGTGACTCTGCTGACCCTGCCTTTCTCCCTACTTTGTAGATCGGCTGCTCTGAGCAGGTGCCAAGATCAGCAACAGTGAAAGTTCATCTGGAAAATAGTCAAGTGCTGTTCTAGTTGATCTGTACAGGCACTAGAGCACAAATCTTCACATCAAAGAAGCACAAAGAACACTAGAAACATCTTAGGACTTAGTCTGAGCTATGCCCATGTGTGGAGGTGTGCATGTATATAAATTTTAATTATATCTTTTGAACATTATCAGTGGGAATACTGTTGCAAAAGATGATAGTGGAGTTATTTTCAAGTAGGAGTGAGTGAAGTCCAAATTCTAAATCTTTGTTGATGAAGATGGGAAAGGAACCTCCTGAAGCCCAAGCCCCATTCAAGCAATCATACCACACACATGTGATAAATGGATCAAGCTTTCTGTTAAAAGCAGGTGTTTTATCACCCATAATACTTTGATCATTCCAAAAGCCAGCACTTCTAAAGGGCAATTTGTTGCCCTCCCACTTAGACGTGTTCTACTTTCCATCCTAAATTTGCCCATGGTGAATTTATTCTTTCATTAGCATTGTTCCTTAGCTTAAATACGTCTTTACCTTCCCTGGAGTTTGCCATCCTCCCCAGTGTTTTTAAAGAACACGGTGCAATTCTGCTCCAGTGAATAGACACTTACAGCAAGAAAATTGTCCAGAAATTGTAACAAAGTAGAGAAAAATTCACCCTGGAATCTGTCACAAAGTAGTAGATTTTCTTTTCCTTGCACTTTCAAATACACTGCCTGCTCCTTTGTGTAGAGCTGCAACAGAATTTAATCCTTCTTAAGCCGTGGTGAAAATGCTTGTTATCAGGTGGCCTTTATCCTGTCTTTTATGACAAGTTTTTCCTCTGTAATGGTATCAAACTTCATCCCGTTCTCCTTGAGGTTTTCAAAGTTTCTCTATGTAATTGTGCAGTCATCCCACATATCATCTCTGGTTCCAAACTTGGTGATTCTATAAAATTCAGTCAGTGTGGTCCTGCTTTTTGTGCTAACATAATAAAATCAAAAGACCTACAAAGGCTGGTCAATCCCATGCAAGGTTCTCAAGGAGCGTGAATAGTTGCTATCCTTTGGTCCAATTCCTTCATAAATGTTGCTGTTCTTTGCCTACCTCACAGTTCTTAGGGTATTTCCTTTGGTATAGATGATGGTTTCTCTATGCTACCACATTACATATGTTATAGAAACCCAAACTGAGAAGAGCTACTACATATCCTACGTTAAGAAAAAACAGTTTAATAACACATAGTTGGAAGGGTAATTTGACAAAAGCTTCCTTTGGTATCCTACTCTGTCTCCTCTCTCCCTCTGTCTTTCCTCTGTCCTTAAACCTGGTCTAAAACTTACTGTAAAACTCCTGTCAGACTAAAGGGCCTGCACTTTCTCATCATGTCCCCTCCCCTTCCTGTTCTTAAGGACAGGTGGCCCATTTTCTTTTCTTCAGTCATAGGGTTGTGTTCCCATGCCATAAAGATAGCAAAAGTCCCTACTGCTCACCCAGCAGGTCCATGCACCAGTTCTTGCAGAGCCTGGCGGTGGGGAATAGCTAGCTCCTGGCAGTATGAGTTTATTCACTGCTACGTTTGGCTCTTCACTTGTTGTGGTAATAGTACCTTCATTCCCAGGAAACCACCTGTATTTTTCCTGAGTTTTTAATCTGTTATCTTTATTTTAGCACAAGACATTTGTCATCTAAGGAACCAGCTCACTTTTCTCATCTTGCTTTGCTCGGCAGACTAAGAATTCTGTGCATGCAAGGAAGAGTAGAGTATATTTAGCATGCAGCCTCAAGCATGTTTTGACTGAATTTCAAGCCTCCTCTTCATTCAAGTTGTTAATCTCCTCTTCAGCTTAAATGAATTATTTTAGGCTGAATACGGAGTTTATCAAAGTTTGGTATCTTGAATTTGAGAAAAGCAGCCACAGCAACCAAAAAACCCCAAGCCAATCAAACAGAACCCTTAGCTGTAAACATGAGAGCTTGGAGACTGTGATGTGTCAGTCCACAGCAGGGGCAGAGATCGTGCATTTAGATGATTAAATGAGAGCAGGAGGGACAGGCTGCCCTGTCTTGAAATTGTTGTGTGATGAACAACCTTGTTCCTTGGCTGGTCATGAGAAGAATTTGCTAAAGGAACCCCCAGCTCGACTTCATTCAAAATAGGCAAAGCATCTATTTTTATTGTGGGCTCTGCAGGAACTACCTGATCTGCTCTGCTCTGCTCTGCACAGAACATTCCTGGAAGAACGTGAAAGACTTTTTAAAGGAGTTCTGTGATGCAAAAGAAATTATGTTTTACAGAAATAGACAGACATCAAATGAACAAGAACACAGAAAACTAACACCTGAAACTGTGAGACTTTAATGGCAGAAGGAGATGTTTTGGTCTGTAAAGCCTAAAAAATAGAATGAAGGGCCTACTAGCTTAAGAAGTACTGTTGATCTTTGCAAGGATAGCTGGTAGGATCAGATCTCATTCCCAGATCATGCTGATTTAACTAGGAACTACAGGGATGCTTAGAGATGCACGTAAGGAACAGTGTTTATGCTTTAAGATGTTTACCACTTTCTGAAAGTCACGTAGAAGCCCACAATGTTTGCACTCCAAGTGTCTGTACAGAGTGGGACAGGTTAGCATAAGAGACTGTGAAAGCTCCACTGTGAAATGTTTCTGTGAAATCTTGGTTTCACCCTAGGTATAACATTTTCCGTTGACTCAAGGAAGACCAGGGTTTCAATTAGACACTAATCTGCATTCCTATGTGTGACACCCTTATACACTTGGAATGTCAAAACAGTTCTAATATGACAGTAATGCAGAGTCTGTGACCTTTTGTCTTTTAATGAGGAAATTCTCTGTGTGAAAGACTTACACTCAGTTCAGGAAGGATTTTAGCATCTAGCCTAGGAAATTCTGAATAAGATTAATATTTGCAGTTTTAAAAGGACAAAGGGTAAAATGCTGAAATACTTTTTCTATTCAAGCCTATATTAAGTATTACATTTCCAGGTCTTGTCTGTAGAGTACAGTTGAACTGAACATATTTTCTGCCTGAAGCCATAACAAACAGAAAATCACTAACAGAAATAAAGTGGAAGCTTTCAAACAGAAGGTGTGCCGGTTACTGGTTACAGAGGTGAAGTAAATACATTTAAAGATAAGAGAAAATGCAGGAAGATTGCTTGGTACAGCTTGAAATGAAAGAACATCTAAGATTACTTACAGTTTTTTGTGACCTGAGCATTAAGCTGACCTTGAAGGCTATTTTAAATGGTATTTTGTTTGATTTTTATTCTTGCATAGCAAAGTATAAACCTCTTTCTCATAGGAATACAATATTTATTGGATCTACTCTGCAGCTCTTTGAGATGAAACAGAAAAATCATGTAGTTAAAAAAGTGATTTTCAGTTATGTGTGCACTGGTATTACCGTGAGGCTTCTTTCCTAGCATAAGCCTTACAATTCCAGCAGGTTGTGAGCAATATGAAGGCCACTGATTTACGCTCCCCTTTCATTTTGTCTGTCTTTTGGCTTATACTAGAGACCAAATCCAAAGCATACTGAAATCCTTCTTTAGCAGGATTTAAATCAGACCATAGTTTCCTCCTACATTAAGTGAAACAATTGCATTTATGGGTTTTAGGAATCACTTTTGCAGCATGTTGCTTATAACCAAATAGTACAGTTGCACTGGGTGGTGAAAACAGTAGGAACCCCCTGTTTGCAACCTCAGGTCCCTCTCCTATTCTGGATTTGGGCATGTAGAGATATATAGGTACTATATTCCTCTGGGTCCTATCCAGCTCAGATAGGTGAGATTGGACTCTGCAGTGGGATATCACATCCCATTTTTTGTATGGGTCATGGGTAGGTTACTACACTCATGAAATGAAGGATGGCACTCCTGAGCAATGCGGCTGCATGTTTGTTCTCCCTTTAGGCTAGAATTACAGCCATATTCCAGTCCACAAAATAATCTAACCATAAATGCAGCAGGACAGGGTCAGCACTTGCCGTGTTTGAAATGCCCATCCATCAGAAGTAGTAGTGGGAAAATGGCTCTGGTCTGAACAAGGGCTACACAAGATTAGCTTCTCTTTTGAGATTAGGGAAAGGGTTACGGCACAAATGAAATCTAGTTAAACTTTTTGTTTATGTCAACTTACATCAAATCAAAAGAAGAATATGGTTCTGCCCATAGCCTCATACAGAATAATGTGTTAATATTTTCTTAGTCTAAGATAGTAGGACAGAAACTGTCCACTGAAATTGTGTCTAAATCTCCTGAGTGCCTTGCAAAACCTAGCAGTGTTCTCGGCTCTGAAGTATTCAGAAGTTGTTAGGCTGTCCCATTTATTTTTTCATTTCCCTAGCTGGTATAAATGGATGCAGTGGAGTTTCACTTTTTTCCACTAGCTGAGGTACCAGCCCAAAAGTGGCTGAAATGGAGGAGAGTGAAGGGAGAATCAGGGCAATAGGTAAGACCTGGACAGGGACGTCTGCCTCTGCTTAAATGTTTGTTCTCTAAACACTTACCCTGATTTTTTGCTTTCTGATGTCTGAACCACACAGAAGTATACACTATTCTACAAACTGTTTAGCCTGTGTTGTCTGGTACAGAAAAGGTTAATGACTGCAAACCTACTGCGGGAATGAAAAAACACCCCAAATGTTTTTGGGCAGCTGCAAGATTAGAAACAATTTTCTGTAGTTCTCTGCAGGTGAACCCTCATAGCTAAGCTATTTGGACGCTAATATTTCCTTTGAGATGCCCGCATGTGTTCACTTTTCCAGATGTGTAAACCCCACTGAAAATACTCACAATGAGTGTGCAAATGTTGTATCACAGTTAGAAAATAAATTTAAATCATATAAGATCCTTTGTGCTACATATTAAATGCACATTTCTAATCCTAACTTCATTCACCAGGTACGTAGCTGAGTCCCTCTAGTGGCATAAACATTTATTTGGCTTCCGCATGTTATTAAAATTCTGTTTTACATCCACATTATAGCAATAAATTCACAGGTAGCTTTTCTCAGACACTGAGGACTGTGACAAAGTGAATATTGGATTAGATACTGTGCAGGCTAGTGTTAATGAATGTAAATTGATTTTTAGCTGTGAGGGGCAATTATAGATACACTGGAAGGAGAAGGGAATTTTTGAAAGGATATTCAAGAACTAATTACTATCAGTAAGAAACACGCAAAGAGCAACGTAATACCCAGGGCAGCCAATAGGGATAAAAGCTTATACACCAATCTGTCATGACCTGGTAGTGAAGACTGTTTAAAAACACTGATCTCCACTTAGCTTGTAAATGCACATCACCCTCTTTCTCACTCATATATTCTCTCTCTCTCTCCGACACACACACACACGCACACACACGCTCCTGGATTTGCAGAAGACAGACATCTAGGGCACTTCTTGGCATCCACAGGAAAATTATATGGGATTAAAAAACCACAGCAGTAAGTACTCACTGCATTAAATGTTTATTAAGTGGCATGCTGTCAAAACCTAGATTTAATGGTAAATACAGGAGGACTTTAATGGAAATTGGTTGTATTTGATTTTTCTTAGGAATTGCTGAAAGCTGCCTCTCGAGGATTACAACTTCACCTTTTGCTTTTACGGATGCTTGTTTACTATCCATGTGGTAACCTCTGGACAGCCAGTAATCCATTCATTAGCCACACTGATTGCGTGCAGGAGTAGTGCAGTGGTAACTACTTCACTCAGCTGACGGCAAACGACAAAAGGAGGGAAATGATGAATTCGGACAATTTAACCTCCCAAAGCTTCCTCTCTGCGATTCATAGCAATGCCAGCAGTTTATTCTCAGGGCTCCAGTTTGTTCAGACCTTCAAGCCACTCATCATCCCCTGTTACTCGCTAGTCGTTTTTATTGGTGTCATTGGGAATTACCTTCTCATTTATGTTATCTGCAAGACAAAAAAAATGCACAATGTCACCAACTTTCTGGTAGGCAATCTGGCTTTCTCAGACATGCTCATGTGCGCAACCTGTGTACCGCTGACACTCGCGTATGCCTTTGAGCCCAGAGGATGGGTCTATGGGCGTTTCATGTGCTACTTTGTTTTCCTGATGCAACCCGTCACTGTGTTTGTGTCTGTCTTTACCTTGACTGTCATAGCTGTGGACAGGTATTATGCCATGGTGTACCCATTCCGCAGGAGGCTCACAATCCCTATTTGTGCTTATATCCTGGCTGCTATTTGGCTGCTGAGCTGTACCTTAGCTGCCCCAGCCTTGGTCCACACTTACCATGCAGAGTTCCCAGAACTGGACTTTTCCATCTGCGAGGAGTTTTGGTTCCACATGAAAAGAGATCGCTTAGCTTATGCCTACAGCACTCTCATCATCACCTACGTACTGCCTTTGGCTGTCATTTCTCTGTCCTACCTGAGAATCTCAGTCAAGCTGAAAAACCGTGTGGTCCCAGGCAATGTCACCCAGGGCCAAGCTGAGTGGGACCGAGCAAGGAGGAGGAAGACTTTTCGCTTGCTAGTCTTAGTGGTGGCAGCCTTTGGAGTCTGTTGGCTGCCCCTGCACATCTTCAACATGATAAAGGACATAGACATCAGCTTGATTGACAAGCAGTACTTCAACTTCATCCAGCTGCTGTGCCACTGGTTTGCAATGATGTCTGCTTGTACCAATGCCTTCCTCTATGCCTGGCTCCATGACAGCTTCAGGGGAGAGTTGAAGAAAATGTTTTCCTGGAGAAAGAAGAAAATTGGACCGACTACAAATTGCATTATGGCCAGTGTGGTGCTGTAAACAAGAGCTGGTGGGAGTGCAGTTCCTTCTTATGGTAACGCTGTAAGTAATTTCCATTTTTAATCAGTCCTGGTTCCTGACATTTGTCTTTAGGTCTCAATTATAGCAACAGAAGTTCCATGCGTAGCTTCCCCAGCACCTCCACTCCTGTTGGAGAAGGAGAAGCAGACATCGCATCCCAAAAATATCTTCACGTTTTCACAGGAGTTAGAGGCCAAGGAGATGCTAGCACAGTAAGATATCCTTATGCAAACTACATGGATCCCTCCTACCTTTTGGATATTGCTGGCAGTACAGACATGGGATCTGGGGGATAAGGAGAAGCAGGGATGAAGATGAGACCTAAATATCTCACTGAGGAAGTGCTTTGGATTGGATAAAAACTAAATCTGCATATCCACCCAGGGCGCAGTCCTCAGCACAGAATCTGGGGTGGAGGACTAACAATATTCCTGCACTCCTCTTGGGTTAGGGCCATGCTGAAGGGTAGCCTAAGGCTCTCTGAAATGCCTTGCCTGAGCAGTTTTTTCAGCTGTGGGTGGGAAACCAGGCTGGTAGGAGCTGCTCTGAGCCTCTCCTTGCCAGCTGAGCTGTGCTGGCAGCAGCAGCGAGAAGGGCTTTTCCCACTCCCAAGGGTGCGAGTGGTGTGCAGGGTGATGGCATCTGTACAAGACGACCAGCTTGTTTGCTTGCCTGTGGTGCTTGGTGGGGTGTGCTCTATCTGCCCTGCACGGTTTCCTCCCTCACTGCCGTGTTCTCCTTGCCTCTGGCCGAGTGGATGGTGCAACAGCTTTTGCAGCAGGGCTGCTCACCTGCCTGCCGTGGCCAACCGCGTTGGGCAGGAATCTGCGCTTTATGCTGTTTGAACCCAGCACCACCATGCACTCCCAAACCTCCTGTGTCTCATGACCCTGCAGCACAGTGTGTAGCAAGGTGAGAGGCAGTATTGCGAGAGGGGAAATAAAACTGGAGCGATGTTATTTCTGCGAGGTGCAGCTGGGATGCAGAGTGTGCAACAGCCTGTTTGGTGGAGCTGCTGATGCAGTCCCGAAGGATGGACAGACTGGAAGCAGAATGTGTGGTGCAAACTCATCCAAACAGGGGGACATTCAGGCATACCACCACTTTAGTGACAACAAATTGTGCTCCTGTCCTTGTCTCATGTAACCCCAATCTGCTGACCCTACTGCAAGGCAGCTGCATTCCCAGCCAGAGGAGTGGACATCATCGTGGACTTGTCAGTGCTGAGATGCTTTCTGCTCATTCCTTGAGGAACTGATTTTGATGCGTGGCAATGCTGCCACCGGCTTTGATCTCTGGAGACAGCCAGAGACTTTGACACCGTCTTGAGGAGCACTTCTGGAGGTGTCTGTTAAGAGACAGTGGGTGGAAGGGGCTGTTGACATTGAGCCGTGTCTGAGCGTTGCGTGACCAGCCAAAGAAAGACCCGTCAAACGGAGCAGAGTGGCAAGTGCTCTCTTTTGAAGGAGTCTTTTGGGAAGAAACAATTTCCTTTGACATTCACCTTTCAATCAGATGAGGGAGTTAGAAGCTATAATCAACCTAATGGTTTCTAGTTTCTTCCTCCCCCAGTCTGAACTGAAAATATTCAAGATAATAGATAAGCGTAAGGCAAAAAGTTCTGAAAGAAGACATTGTGCCTGAAGCAGTTTCTGCCGGCCTGCTCAGCCAGAAGCTGGGATGGCAGGAGGAACTGACTTCTACTGAGATCAGCTGGAGAAGCAGCACAATCCAGGGGCAGTTTTGGCCATGGTCAGCACGGGCATCTATCTGACCACCACCGCACGTGGCCAGAACTGTTAAGTGCTGCGAGACAATGCAAAAAGATGAGGGGGAGAGGGAAGCAAGAGAGGATGGTTTCTCTAGTTTGTAAATGTACTCCTACTGTGAACCTGTGAATATCATTTTGCTCATCAGCATTCAGTAAGATAATCTGGTTAAAAAATACACAGGTTCATATGCACACAATGGGAAAAGCATTGCAAAAACATTTTAAATACCTTCTCACAAATTTCCTTAAAATTTCAAGCTGTTCTGTTGTTAATAATGAAGAACTGGATATTAGAAGATGATTACAGAGAAACTGAATCAAGGAAAGGCCTTTTAAAGTGGGTGTTACTTGCATTCACTCCGTGATGAAGTGTATCTGCCTTTCTTATCTTGATTTAAAGATTTGAATGACTTCTTTAAGGGTGTTTTGCTTTTGCTGAATTTTAGGAAATTGTTTTTCCTTCAAGCTCAATATAGCAAGTTACTGGAATAATTGGTGATTTTGAAAAGGCAGAATACCCTTCCAAACAAACCAACCAAATTGCATAAGCTTTTCAGCTTCTGTTTCAGGGGTCTTTTGAAGAGAACAGTGAGTAGGACACCAAGAGAGCACTGAAACAACACAGCAAAAAGCAGCCTTAATTAACAACAAAATCCTGATTTTTAGAGATTTTTCTTCTATGGAATTATGTTACTTCAAGCGATTAATTTGTCAGTTTGTAAAGGCTAATCAGCATTGAGATGGCCCAGAATGTTTACAACCTTGTGCACGAAATACAGACAGAGCTGTAATCCAGAGTGGTCCAAAGCCCAGTCGAGCAACTGGGAAGCCTCTCGTTAACACAACAGGCCTGGGGTCAGTTCCTTCTCGCACATCATGCTTTACCCTCATTTGTTGACACTGCAGTTTAGCTTATTAATGTTGTCTTCAATGTTAGTGACTGCAGATGGCTGCTGCACAGAGCTGTATGAAGCAAAGGAGACAGAGTTCTCACTCTATTTTTTAACTTGTTTTGCTTGAGACAGAAATGAAGGGCTGTGCAGCGCTTACGTTGTTCCCACAGTGACAAGCACACTGGGAACCTCTTGTTACCAGCAGCCCCTGGAACTGCAGTTACAGCAGTGCTGAGGTCTGTCATCTCAAGGAGGTCCTCAGGAGCACCCAGCATGGCAGGCACCCTTGTTTAAATGCTGATTTAACCTGTACATGCCTTGAATCTGTCCGGACTTGCATTTGCGGTGGAAAGCTCAGAGCCTGACGCTTGCTTCAGGTCCTTCTCAGGACTAGGTTTTGCAGATGCACCCTGAAATGGTCCGAGTTCCCCAGCTGTGGGCTCCTGAAGCTCCCTCTCTCTCCTCAGTGGCCCATTTCAGTGGTCCTGCAAGGCCATTTTTCCAGGCTTTCCCTGCACGGTGCACAAAGGAGCGCTGCCCTGAGCAGGAGGGCTGAGGATCCTGCAGGCTGGTGGGGACTGAGGCACAGCCGCATCCGCTCAGCCCCACCTGAATCCAGCCCCAAGAATCTCTGCTCAATGTAATTACTGTTTTCTCTGATATCCAGAGTAATAAACAATAATAAGATTTAGAGGCACGTTGGTGCGCTTCTTTAATCCAGTTAGGCAAATAATTATATTAAAAGCCGTCATGTGAAATGTGTTTGTTAATCTGCACCCCTCTCTTGGGAGCTGCTGTGGCTCTCTGAGGGACCAGGGCTCATCACTATAGTATATTTGGTGGTATAATTTTTAATTACAATTTAAGAAATCATTGCATACTTTGATTTTATAAAGTAGCCCCGTGCAAAATTTGGTGAACCTATTAACTTTCCCTGTAAGGGTTTTAGTTGCTGTTTCTTGCTTACATTCGAATCCAAGGACTCACGCACTGCAGAGCAGCTGCTCTGCAGGGATGGAGCAGGATTTGCATCTGAGCAGAGGTATGGCACATCGCTATGTGCTCCTCATCTGCTGGGATTTCATTCCAGTTGTTTACTTGTACCGAGAGCCTTTTAGCAGGTAGAGACCCAGGTGTTCTGCATTTTACAACAGCAAATCCATGCTGTTTATGATGAATCCTCAGACTGTTCCTGAAAGACAGTCTCTGGTACACACTACTAGATGCACTACTGAGCTTGTATACATGCTCTGTGGTGGTGTTTTCAGGTAGGTATCAAATGCATTATCCAGCAAGTGGCTTATCAGATCATGGTGAGTCTTGGGCTTTGGAAATGGAGTGCCCGCTTAGGACTACATTGTAAAAATCACCTGAGAGATTTCACTGGGGCCAAGCCTCTACAGCTCAGAAGGCCCTGCATATCTTAAATGGGGAGATTAATAGAGATATAGAAGGGGTTGATGCGGAGAGGCAGGGGAATGTGAGATGCCTTCACTCTACGTGAAGAGCACAAGTTTAGATAACAGGAATCACAGCTTCACAGTTTGAAGCTATTCTGCATAACTGTTGGAGAGACTCACAGAGCATCATGGTAGCAAACACACTGTATTTCCAACATTTATGGATGCAAAAACACTTCATCAAACAGAACCTGCTCCCTACAGTCAAACACAGGATTGGCATTAAAAGACAATGTACTTACGAAACATAAAAAAGTAAATCAGTATTTGATCAGGAATTAAAAAACAGATTAGATTGTCAACAAAATATGAAATCAGGCAGCAAAACCAAAACAACAGTTAATCAAACCTCAGTTAGGGGCAGGTAGAGTTGGTCTCTTGCCCACCTTGAAAAAGGGAGCTCAGAGCAGTCACCAAAGACCAACTTGTTTGTGCAATGCATTGCTTTAAATAAAGTTTCCTTATACTTGGAAAAGGAAAACCGAGTGCTGTACTTGTATCATATTTGGGGAGTGGCAGCTTATCTGGGATGGGACAAAGCAGATCCTGCCATAAGGCCATTACTCACTGGAGCGTGGCGAATAATTCCCAGCTGAGAGGTAGACTGGGAAACAACAGATGCGCTGTACGGTTTTAATTGAGTGAATCGTGTTTGTTGAGGTGTCAATGGTGAGTTATAATTAGATGTCTGAGATTATGCATGGTACAGATATAAGATGAAAATTGTACACCTGCAGCTGGGAAAAAAAATGCCAGATTGGGCAGAACGGTACAATGCATCCATCAACCTGCCCACCAGCCAAGAAGATGGCAGAGAAAGAGAAACAACATGCTGGTGGCAAACCCACAGCTATCTTTGCCACTTCTGCGTGAAGAAATATAATACAAATTTTTACCTCCAGCCCTCCCCTCTCACTGACCACTATCTTTTCCTTTTCTCAGAAGAAATAGTTGCATTCCTCCTGCTTCCTCTGGAGAAAAGGTTGCTCAAGGGTCAAAGCAAACATTTCTGCCTCATAGAAAGCATACAGAAATCAGGGAGGCTTTCTAAAGTGGAGATCACTCTCTTCTGAACTTCTTTCTGCAAGCAGAAATAGCCAGTTGTCCCTGACATGCGGTCTCTGTGTGTAACTGATTGCTGTGCAGATCTGCAGCTGGCAGGAGCAAACTTGGCCTGTCTGCAACTTGGAGCACTGGCTTTTGTGGTTGTGTGGATTAAATACCCCTCCCCATACTCAGTGACCTCAAAACCATCTCTAACTCTGGTTCTTTGTACCTGATTTCCCTCCATGTCAACAAGACTTTACTGGTCCCAGAGAGCAACTGCAGATGCATCAAATGTACCCTGCCCATATTAAAGGGACCTTTCCTTCAGAAATTCTTATCATACTCCCTGTTTCAAGAGCAGGGTTTTTCATTTTTTTATAGAATGGTTTGCATTGGAAGGGACCTTAAAGCTCATGTTGTTCCAACTCCCCTGCCATGGGCAGGGACACCTTCTACTAGACCAGGTTGCCCAAAGCCCTGTCCAACCTGGCCTTGAATACTGCCAGGAAGGGGGCAGCCACAACTTCTCTGGGCAACCTGTTCTGAGTTTAAAGTGTATTCTTGCCATGTACTAATATAATGAGGTGGGGCAGTCTTTCTCCAGGCTGATTTCACCCTCCTCAGTCTTTTGACACCATCGACCAACTAAAAAAAGTCAGTAGATGCAGAAGCCTCAATGATGTTCAAAACCTACTAGCAATCTGAATTTAGGAAGAATACTGCCATTTTCTTAGTGCTCCCCAGGGAAGGAAAAGATACCTAAGTGCTCTCTCCTTTAGGGCCCTGCCCAGGATTACACAGGGGATGGTGTAAACTGTTCAGAACTGGTAATGAGATGGCCAGGCCCTGTATACAGGGCAAAAAGTGAGGGGCTAAGGGCATGAAGCTCAAATATATCTCATTGGGATTTATGTCCCTTTCGGATCTATAATCTGCTCTCTTTGCCAAGAAGCTGATAGGGTTGACTTTCTTGCTTTTTGTTGTTTACTTTCCTTTTCTACAGCCCACTTTGTCAAACTAAGTTAATGAAGCTAGTAATTGATATGAATAATAAAACACGCACTCAGGAACTCCCTGCTTTGTGTCTCCAGCCCGGTGGAAATCAATTTGGGATCATTGCTGTCTATTTGCAGCTGACTGGGCTCTCCATTCTTTGCATCTTGTTTATGTTAATTATCACCATTACATTGTAATTTCCTTGTGTCTTTTTCTCTACAGGAAACATACAAAAGGAGACCACGGCTTTAATCCCTACATCTACATTTCCTACAGCTCTTACATTCCCATTAGGTGCTGGAGACGCTGCTTCAGCAGCTAGCAGGGCTGCAAAGAGAAGCTTGCTGCTTTCCAGCATAGCAATGAGCCCTGCCTCTCCTGCTGAGCACAGTTCTGGGTTCCTAGATAATGCACTGGAAAGGCAGCCTGTGGCTCCCAGCAGTTTTAGTGCTGCGGTCTGTGAGAGCCTGGTGACGTGTGTGGTGCTGAGGATCGCTCCCACACAGCTCCGGGTCCCCCCAGCAACACCACCACCAAAGCAATGTGCTCAGCTGGAGGCAGCTGGGGCTCCTGTAGGGCCGGGAAGCATGAGATGTTTTCTCTCTGTCTACGGTTTCTCATCCACAGGGAGCTGTGTTCAGCTACCCCATCACACCCACGACAAGGCAGGCCAGCGCTCTGGTGACAATGTGACAGCCAGACAGCATGGTAGCTGTGACGTGCCATCACAGGTTGCCATCAGTCACAGCTCGGGTCTGTGCAACCAGATGCATTGGGGAGTGGGAAGGCGAAGCAATGGACTGTACTGTAAAACAAGCCTGTCATGGGCTTCTGGAGACAAGGCAAGGAAGAAAAAGAAAAAAAATATATTTTTTTACCTCAAGCAAACAATAACCATCCAAAGGGTAAATCCATAACCACCCAGAGGCTGTGTTTCTGTATGAATGTAGGAGTTACTCAAGCCTTCCTATGAGTTCAGTCCCTCAGTTGCAGCCTGCAAATTCAGTGTCTTGGCTTTATTGCACCTCTCCTCCCATCCCTCATGCAGCGAGCTTGAGCAGGGGCAAGCCAGGCATATGTGTGAACCATCATTGTGAGCAGCATGTATGCAGAGCCGTTCGCGTATGGTCCAGAGACAAAAGAGTTGAGGGCAGATGCACTTGTGAAAGGTTTTGGTTTTGGTTTGTTTGGGTTTTTTCCCCCACATAAATAATCAAAAGGTTGGGGGTAGGTTCTGAGACAAGTGTTCAGCCAACCCACTCCTCAGCAACTGGGTGCAACTCTGGAGGAAGAAAGATGAAAATAATCCAAATATAGCGATGAGCTACATCCTAGAAATTACTTTCCAAGTCACTGTATCCAAAGTATTTTGAATTATTAAGAAGACAAAGCCTTCAACGTTCAGCTTTGGAATGATTTTCCTCAGTTATTGGATCCTTTTAAAATTCAACATCTGTTGTTAATATGCATAACTTAAAAAAATTAAAAATAAATTTGAAACCATCTGAAGCACTAGACACAGCATATGGCAGGCCTGTTTAATCTTAACACGTCAATAATATTATCATTGTGAATCACTGCTTCATTAAAACATGTATTCATGTCTGTTGTATAAAATAATGTTTATTTGTAAAAGCCTTTTCTACCACTCAGTTGTCACAGCTATTTCTAAAGTGTTTTGATAGTACCTCCTGCTGGAAAATTGACATAGACTGAGGGTAGATGAAATGCAAATGATCACCGGTCTAATAAAGTTCTAACAACGTCATCAGCAAAATGCAGGGAAGACCTATGTTTTCCTGCAGCTACAAAAAGATGGATTTCTTTATTTTGAAGGTGTTGTGGAAAGCACTGTTCCAAACAATTCTCACCCCAAAAAGGTTGTATACAGGGTCTGACAAGATCTGCATGCTTTTGTTGTTCATAACCATGAGGACATAAAAGGTCAAACTTCAGAAGTGGGGATTAAAAGCCAGACTGTCCAGACCCTGAAGTCATTAAACTGTTGGATAAAGGCAACTGTGTGTTGAAAAGTTTTCTTTCAATCATTTACTGAGAAGATTTATGTCCTCCTCCTGCATATTTTAAGGAAAGGTGCTTGAATTTCAGCCTACTGATTTTCAGGCAAAGAAATGTCCCTTCAGCCCAGTATAAGGCTTCCATTCTCAGAGATGCAGGGTTTCAAATCACATCTTCCCTTTGCATTCTCAGTGGTGGCTGTCCGCCTTTGGAGCTCAGACAGCAGCTTACTCTGCACACTAGCATAAAACATTTTGGGTAAAATCTTCTGCCAGTGCTTTGTACAAACATTGTGCCTGGGATGCTGCCAGTGCTCCTACATATTCACCCAGTATTATGAAGTTCAAATCTGATTTGTGAGTTTATTCCAGATCTGCTTTTCAAGAATTTAAACAGAAGTGGCAAAGTAACCAAGAGCCCTAGGTTAAGTATCTGTTCCATAATGTGAAATTTATTATAAATTTACTTTTTATCAAGTAAAAAACCAACAGACAAAAAACCCAAACCCACCACCCCTAAACACCAACACGCTAAAGGAATGGATTAAAATAAAAAAAATAAGTCGGTCTTAAAACGCCTAGATTCCTGGGGATAAGCTCACTTTTAAAAGAGGTAGAAGGTGTTTTAATGTTTGCCCACCACTGAAGAAAGTATGTGCCATTAGAGGCTTGCTGAGTGATCAGAAAAGCACAGAAGATTTGAGGGCAAGAGGAAAATGCACAGGATTTTTAGTGCTAAAATGAATTAGCTGGCTGAGCTGAATGTGCAATATGATGTTCAACAAACACAGCTTAATTTACAGAGCTTAGCTATGCTGGAAATAGAGATAATTAGGCAAGTGCTTTTACTTCCAGTTCTAACATGAGGTATTTGAAAACAAGGGTGGAAGGTGGATTGGGGGAAGGCCAGACTGGTACAAGAATAGTCTTGAAATTTTTGACAGCAGTGAATAAAGACTAAATGGAGGTTTACAGTACAGCTTTCTAAATTTGAAACTATTCACATTCAAATATTGAGACCAGAGGAGACGGATAAAAGTGATGTAGAGCTACACTAAGTTTCACAATTCATCTATTTAAAAATAGTTGCAAGAATAGCAAGCCCTACAGATTACCCTAAATTGCAGATGTTTGAAACATGGATCTGCAGTTTGATTTCACCTTTTATTGCAGGAATTCTAATCTTTGAGTAGAGATGACTGTCTCTGTATTGTTTCTTCTCAGATGGAGCCCAGAGACTTAACCAAGCCACTATGATTTTCTGCTGTAGATAACAGTTCCAAAATTAGCTTTGGGATGTCTCTCCACAAGATTTTAATTTAAAATTCACAGTATAACCAGAGGACAGAAACCAGCAAGTCATGTAAGCAGAAACTCTTGCTAATGTCCCATTTACAGTAACTAAACTCTTTTAAAACCAAAAGAAATGACAGCAGATTATTGGAAGCTTGGAAGTACTGTTCAATCTTTGCATGGCTAGGGGCGTTCTCTATGAAACTACACCTCCTGTGACCTGGAGTTTATGCCTTCTGTGTTTGGTCTAGGGAGCCCCAGAGCACTGATGTTTCCAGGGAGAGCAATACTCATTTAGAAAATATTCTGTCATTGTGAGCTGGATACTGCCACTTTTAATCACTACAACATGCTTCAGTAACTGCTGAAACACAGCAAGGAAGGCATTACCTACAACAAAATACGACAGAGTCTAGCTATGCAGAAGTATGCTCATCTATTTCATTAATGGCTAAGAACCCAACAGACACCTGTTATCCATCAAATCTTCACCCTTCACGTGTATTTCCCAATAAGCACTAATTAGCCATTAGAGAATCCACCAGTGAGTAATAGTTTCCTTTAGTTCAGAATAAGCAGCAGTGTGGATAAGCTGTCGCTGAAAGCTGTGTCACATCCGAAAAGCAGACAGAAGTCTAAAAAGAGCCTGTAATGCTCCTATGATTCAGAGCACTTTAGCACTGTGCTATGCCTGGTTTTAAATATCTCCTGCTTCTGCTGAAGCATGTTCAGACGAACCGTCTGAACAGAAGAGAAGCAAATACAGGTTACTCCTCAATGATTACACGGATTGCCCCCAGCTGCTGTCACGTTTTGGACTGCTCTTAGGTACCAGAGAAGCTTGCTACCACCTTCATCAACGTCAACAATAATCTTGACTTCAGATTCAAGAAAACAGGAGTTTTCCAAGGGGTCCCTACTATTCCCTTCTCCTCCGCACTAGTGCAAGGGAAATACAAGTGAGATTCCAAACTGCCAGTTTCCTCTTCTACAACATTCCTGAATTATCTTTTTTTTTTTTTTTTGCTACAGACAATCAGAAATTCTTAGGGTGCAGCAATCCCCTCTCCCTGCACACTGTTCACATTCTAATAAACAGAAGAGCTCAAGATCTGAGATATCTCATCCTAACAGCTATGGCAGATAAAGGACTGGAGTCCATGAGGCACTAGCTATGATACAGAGCCAAAGTACACATAATTATCATCCTAATCCAGAGCTGAAAGAAGAACTCTAAATCAGAGATAGTCAGCATATCAAGTACCATCTCTTCACAAGAAACTAATATCAGCTTCCCTTCAACATTCAGCATTAATACATTTAGTAAAATGAGTGGATCTTTACTCACCAAAGTACCTCCTTAAGTTATTCTTTCTTTCCCTGGAACCTGTTAGTCAGCTGTTTTCTCACTATTTCTCTCTACATTAGAGAAACAAACCCTGTTTTCCCTAACCCCCCACAAATCTTACATCCCATTTCCTAAGCAAGCTGGCCCTCTGATGACCGTGGTGTCCTCCCACCACCATCAACCAACCCTCCAGCACCTGCCCCAGCCCCACAGTCAGAGCCTTTAAAGGGGCCTTTAGAGGAAACGCTGTGTGAAACACTGGCAGTGTTGCTGCAGGCTGGGCTGGATGGGAGTGTTTTACAGACAGGACTAGCTTATTAAACAACAAATTTTACAAGGTTGCATTATTATTAGATACTATTACATGAAGTCAGGTAGGACCCACATATGTAAGAGGGTGATCAGAATAACTATATTAATAGAGAAGCCTGTCAAAACTGAAAAAAAAACCCCTTCCTAATCTGTTAAGAAAATTAACGCTAAAGAGAATGAACAAAAACTTACTAAAAAGATTTGGAGAGGCATGAAGGAATCGAGGCTCCACTTAAGCTTAGACCTCTCATTTCTACTGGAGTACTAAAATGTTGTCTCCAGGTTGGTATAGTAATTCTAGGAAACTTTATCATCTAATTTTAATTGCTGTCTGTTCTTACAGGAGCTACTGATAGCCCATCTTTTCAGTGCCTGCTGATCCTGGGGCTGTCTGGAGGAAGGAGAAGGATGGGTCAGTACAATCAGTACAAAGCCAGACTCGTTCCTACTTAAAACTGGCTTTTGCTCCAGAGTCTGTCCCAGCAGTAAGCAAGAGCTCAGTTTAACACCAGCACTAACGCTAGGTGTTAGTTTCCTTTTTACCCACAATGGTAAAAAAAAGACCAGTGATCTTTTCGTGGCAAGGAACAGCAGGAGACAAGCGGAAAATCCCGGTGACTGGTGGGCACCAGCTCTCTCCCCAAGCCACCTCTGCTCTGCAGCGCTGCTGTGCGTTCACTGGTCACCCACACAGGGTTCTGCGCGCTGCCAGCAGGCTTTGGCGTGTGGCTGCTCGTACGGCTCTGCTCACCATTTGGGGAACTGAAAGTCCATCTCAACTGAACATCAAGTGCCCTGTTGTGGTAGGTACTGGTGCCTGCTGGCCCGGTCTGAGCTGTGTTCTTGTCCAAGAACAGCATGAGTTGCTTCACCTACTCATTGCCAGTCAGCCATAGCTGAGCCTCCACTGCTGGAGACCAGCCTTACTCCAAGGAGGCCTGTTCCGACCATACGTGCCGTCTCTCCTCCCAGCACGATCACACGCCTAATACCAGGTGAGACCAGTTATCCCAGACAGGCACTTGGCCTGCCAGGGTCTCTTATCATTGCACTAAAGAAGGTCTCCAGGAAGGAGGAGAAATGATGGACTCAGTCAGGGTTGTTGAGGCAATAGTTACTTAAAAAGTACAAGAAGACTTTCCTGTCTGGCTTCCTTTACCTTGGGGGTGGGCAGAGTTGTGACATACGGATTTTGTGATGGTCTTTTTTTATGGATCACCCCTGCAAACCCAGGCTGTTATTGTGCTGGCTTCCAGGTGTTAGCCTTGCATCTATGCACCTTGTAAATTCACACGGATATCTTATTCTGGAATACCTGGCTGGGGCATGAGCCTTTTCACGGACTTCAGATTTCATCCTCATGGTTTTATTAACCCCCTTTTTGTTCCAAATGAGTCTTTCTCCTACTGATATTATCTCTTCTATTTCCTCTTTCACTAGCCACTTAAAATGGATAACTTGAAGATCACTTTAACTTCAGACTATGTAGTATGTCTTCTGTTTGCAAAGTTTTTCAACTTGTGTAAAAAGCTGCAGGAGAAGAGGCTCCTGAAGCTGCACAAGCTGGCATGCAGCCTCCCATCCATATGCCTGTGAACTGTCTGAGCAAGAAGACAAATCAATACTAATTAATGGTCCCCTGGAAAGTAAATGATTGTTCACAGTGTGTGAATGTAGCAAGGAATCCTGTAGGCTATTTTTGCCTTTGATTTATCGCACCATATAAACAAGGGTTTATACATGTAGCCTGGAACCTAGAATCTATTGCTTATAAAGGTCACAGCTTCTGCTGGGATAAAAGGAGCCGACAAACCTGGGAGAAGAGCTGGGGTTTTCACCTCCACGGATGCAGCAGATCAGAGTGACCATTTCAGCTGTCTGGTTGCTAATTTACAGCAGCTCCTGAGGGTTGGAACATACAGAAATATATTCAAGAGCTGAAGTATTGAGTTTTGTGGAGTACCTACATCGACCAGCCGTTTCCCACAGGGAGGATATATTTCTGATAGCTGGCCTTTCTCTCTCACGGACAGAGCTAGAACAAGATAGCTAGAATAAGACAAAATTATGTTAAAAACCAGAAATTTTGGCTAGTGAAGGTTGCTTCTCACTAGCTATGGCAGAAAGTTCTATTTTAATATGCCTGTGCCAAAAGCTTTATTAAAATGCCAAATTAATTGATACTGCATCAGCTTTGTGTGGCCAATTGTAGTGGCCAGTTATAGGAAACAGATTTTTAAAATATGCGACGCCTTTTAATTACAGATGGTCACTTAGCAATTTCAGCTTTTGGGAGATGAGTTAGTACCATTAGTGCAGGCAGGTTCTTCCTTTATTGCAGTCCCTTCCAGCAAGGTTTGTTCTCACAGAATAGGAGCAATTTTGTTTAATTGCCCTGTGAAAGTACACGATGTTAGGAAATGGATCATCGTACTTTGGCTCAAACATATGTTTGAGTGTTGTGCCGCGTGAATGTCACTTCATTATAAGCTTACATCATGAGTTTTGTCCAGAAAACGGTATCCTGGGCTACAGTGACGATTATCTTCATTTTGCAGCACCATAGGAAAACATCAGCTCCTGTTCTGCTCATGATTTCCTACGATCTTGGATCTCCAGAGTTTCAGTTTGTACTCCATCTCTTATTTGTGCAGTTCATCGCTCCTGGCAAAATGCACATCCTTCTGCTTGGTCCTGGAAGGTTTCCAATTTATCCAACTTGCCAAGATGACTAGTGTCTAGTCCTGTCCTTACCATACTTGCATCTCCTCCTACCTTAGTGTTTTCTAGAGCTTTAACAGTATAACTCACTATTGCATCTACCGGCTCATTAATAAAAACATTTTGAATACAGCCAACTCCTTGGCAGTTGTCTGAGGAGCATGTTAATGGCGCTCTTTTGTTTTGACCATGAGCCACTGATAACTGCTACATTTTCATTAGTTCAGCGTATTTATTCAGCCTGTTTGCCCCATGCTGTATCAGAGTTCCACGCAGAACATACTTTTCCACCTTTTTGAAAGAGAAGGTCTTTAGAGAAGGTATCAAAGCCCATTCTCTGATTTTAGACAGTGTTTATTGTTTTCTCTCTATCCAGACCTGCAACCCATTCATAAAAAGAGACAACTTTGCTCTGAGAGGATTTGTAGTTGACAAATCCATTTTGACTCTTCCTCGTTTCCTTCTTTTCTTTCACATGCTCACGAAGATTTTGTGCTTTCCAGGGTTTTTTTTTTATTTGAAGGTAAGCTGGCTGACAGACAAATCCCAGATTAGTCTTTACCTTCCATTCTTAGAAATGGAATATATTTGACCTTTTCCATCCTTCTGATGGTTATTTACACTCTGTGACTTCCCTAAGCTAACCCAAGTGGGTCTGACATGACTTCTGCCGGATTCTTTTGCAGCATCCTGGGATAAAATCCACCAGGCTCAGGCAGCATGAGAGCTTTGGAGTTCTCTAAGTGTGCTGGTGCCTCCTTGTGCATTTCCACGGGGAGACGCTACCACTCTGCTGCTGCTGCTTGCATTAGCCAGTCTTTGCATTTGCTCCCTCCTCTCAGAAATGCAGAAGACGACAAGGAGCTCTTTGGCCTGCTTGGCTTTTTATGCTGATGACTTCCATTTTTCATCGGCTAGTGAATCAATAATTTGCTTGGTCTCTTTGCCTCTGTCTCTCCATGTATATTCAGAATTCTTTCATGTTACTCCTGATATCACCTGTAAAATCCTGTTCCATACCTTCACCTTTAAAATTTGGCCTCTGCATACTCATGCTGTTCTTTGATACTTGTCTCAGGAGCCTCATTTAGTCGCTGCTTTCTGTAGGCATCTTCTCTGTGTTTAAGGTGAATGAAGAACTCAGGACTTTACCCCACATTTCCAAATCTTCTTCTGCACCTCTCGTTGGCTCACCAGATTGTCTTTTTGATTCTGATGTGCTGAGAAGAGAAGGCGTCAATGTCACTGCTCTGCTCAATAAAAAGAACCTAGGCCTAACTCAGAGTTCTGCCCTGCTCCACCCTACTCACTTACCCGCTAAAAATCTTTTCCTTCTTTACTGCATCTTCAATAAAAAAATTTAAAAGCTAAAACATTTAAATCAAAGGGGTTTGTAAGATTTTTGCAGTAATTATTCCCTGTTTTGTCTTCCTTTTGAGGGGAATTTTTTGAAAGAAACTTCCATTTGAGCAATACTGCATAGAAAAGGAAACCAAAACAAAAGATCCTTCAAAAATATGAAATGGGGAGGATTTTTAGTGTTTCTTTTGTGTATGGCCTGATCCTGTCCTCTTTAGTAGAAAATAGGACAAACACTCAGCAGGGGACATGGAAGAACAACTTGGCTGCATTTCTCTCTCTGGTGCTGGCTTTTACTCACAGCCTTCCTGTGGAAGAAATACAGGCAGAGCACGCGGTTTGATCCGTCGTGCCACGATCTGGCAAGCACATACAAACACCCACTGTCCCCCACGGTGCCTGCAGTTGCCCTTCGGGCCCTGGCCGCCCAGCACCATTGCGAGAGATGCTTTCTGAAATGGAAGGCGAAAAGGGAAGGAGTAACCTATGTGGATGGAAATGGCACATAGGAAAATAGAGGGAGGATCCCGTTTGTCACATTTGCTGCTCAGGCTGTCACGAAAGGACTTGGCTCCTTTGACTCTGCCAAGGGACCAATGGGAGATCAGGAGGTCCACCAGTGCTTTGGCAGATTCAAAGCTCTACCCCTGCTCTCTCAAACCTCTTAGCTGAGGACACTAAAGTGGGACAGGGTAGGACAGCATGCTCCATGTTTTTCTTTCAGATTGTGTTCAATCCATCAACTTCCGTTTCTTTACCTCATTCTTGTTTTATTACCTTATAGGTTTACAATGTTGAGGTGGCCACTGGTGGTTCCTGGGCCAGCCAAGATCAACCCAGTTGGTATTGTGAGAATGGACCACCCTTGAGGGGTACAGGATGCTCAGTCTGAGCCAATATTAGTAAAATATTAACCTAAATTACAGCATGGCAGTAAAAGTTTCCTGGAGAGAAAATTTACTTTTTCAAGCCAGATCTTTTAAAACTCTCCTTTCGGTAGACCCCAAAATACAAAACAGAAATAGAGATGCAAACACAAAGCAATACAGACAGATGAATGAGCAAGGGGCCTGTTCCGTTTTAAGGGATTGTAAATGTACTCTAGCAAGTTCGTCCACACGCAGCAGCTTGCAGGACTGTAATATTAGTCACGATAATACAGTTAAAGTTAAAATAACATTCACCAAACCCACCATTTGCTTTCCATCTGGAGGGTTTTTCTGGGTTATTCCAGCAGTAAGTGCCATTAAAAAGGGGGCCACAAGCTCATTAACAAACATAGACTTAAAACGTGACGTTGGGACAGTTCTGTCAAGTTTATTTACCATAAGAATCCTTTATGTTTTTCAGGCAGTCAAAGTGGGCCTGATATGCAGATGTTCAAATATAATTACTTATTTGTGTAACTAAAATTATTAAAGCTGTCTTGAAATCCCGTGTTCTGCAATAACACTTTGAGAAGAGCTGTTCTCCTCCTAAAGCGAACAAGTGGGTTTCCTTACACATTTACAGCTTATTAACTGTGAGACCACGCATTTTGGCACTTTGGGTGTCGCAGATTGAAGATACCTCTTAAAATACTCTGAACTGCAGCTGTCTGCTGTCCTGTCCTGTGATACAGCCCTTGCTTCAGCCTAGAAGCTAAGGGTGACCTGGCAGACGAGCTTGGTGTTGGTCGAACATGGGTGCTCTTCCACTGCCACCTTCTGGCCATGACTTAGCGAGGTGGTAATGAAAGAACTAAATGGACCCCAAAATATAAGCAACAAACGATTCAACTGTCCTTTAATTCCTGCCAGCAAATTCCCCTCACCTTAAAGGTCCCCTGTTGGCCAGAACCCACAATCGAGTAATTTTGCATAGACTTCAAATTTTTTTAGCACCTGAGTTGTTACTTAAAACCTAATGCTGTGTGCTAGACACCATGAGCTAACTATGGAAAAGCCATTTTCAGTTGCACACAGCTCAAGTCTGTCTGAGTTGCTACAAACGTGCAGACTCCGAGGTTAATCAGAAAGTGAAGGACAGGTTTAGGTCCATCAGTGGCTGGCTCTGTTTCCCATCTAAGTAAAGCAGGAACACTTTACCCAACTTAAAAGACCCTCTGTTAAAATCGTGGTACATTTTCTAGTTTTCAAAGCCTTAGGGCTGTGCCTGTATTTTAGGGTACTTTTTCATTTTTGTATTCCTGTAAATCCCTTTATTGCTTCAGACACTCACCAGGGACTTGGTGAGATTTCTAACATGAGGAGGAGGAGGTCTTCTCCCTAGAAAAGCAACCCACAGCTGTGCTGGAACATCGCACGTCCCTATGCTGCGCTCACATGAACCANCTTCATTCACACACAGATTTAATTGCGCTCTTGCTCTCTTGCGGAGCTCTGGGTGCACATCTGCCGGGAAGCAGTCTGAGCAACCAGTCTGTCTCTGTGAGTCAGCTACGGACAAAGTTCCTCCAGGGGTGCTGGAGTAAGTGAATCCAGCAGTGAAAACACCAGTGCTATTCCCTCAGCATCGTTTGCCAGCCAGCGTTCAATAGGGACTGAGGGCTGGGCCCTGGGATCAAGCTGGTACCCCCATATCTCTGTGGGGCTGGTGTGCACCAGAAAGTATGGCAACCACTGCCAGGGCCCGTTCCTCATTTGGCTTGCCGGAGATTGCAGAGATGACCTTCCTTCCTCCTGCTTTTCTCCAAAGCTCCCTCCATTTGGATCAGAACCGGAGCTCTGAAGGTCACCTGTCTGTGTAAGATTGTTCTTCATTGGCTGGGAAATCTCTGTGTGTACATGACTGTGAATTGGATCTGGTTTTAGAAAAAGGTGGGTTTATTTCGTAAAGTCAGAGACGGAAATCGGCAAGCGTTCTTGATTCTGACCGTATTTTACTGTTACAGACGTGCAGCAGGCACTTCATTGGTTAAATGGGGGAGAAGTGTGTTTTACACAGCCCTCTTGTATTTTGGATACAGAATTTAAAATGATCAGCCAAGACAAGCCGATCTCCAGCAGGTGTCAGTGGAAGCTTCAG
>Ga0065711_1031957_pt1 | contig 28327 bp, 21 predicted proteins | sample Hoacrofraction12_FD_59098 | JGI IMG/M metagenome (GOLD analysis project Ga0065711, IMG submission 59098) | Hoatzin crop microbial communities from Cojedes, Venezuela - Epithelial fraction 12 v2 (version 2) | ecosystem: Host-associated > Birds > Digestive system > Esophagus > Crop | place... | reverse complement strand
TTTAGTCTGGAGAAGAGGAGGCTGAGGGGGGACCTTATTGCTCTCTGCAACTACCTGAAAGGAGGTTGTAGTGAGGCAGGTGTTGGTCTCTTCTCCCAGGTAACTAGTGATAGGATGAGAGGCAATGGCTTCAAGCTGCGTCAGGGGAGGTTTAGATTGGATGTTAGGAAAAATGTCTTTACTGAAAGAGTGGTCAGGCATTGGAATAGGCTGTCCAAGGAGGTGGCAGAGTCCCCATCTGTGGAGGTGTTCGAAAAATGTGTAGGTGTGGCACTTCAGGATATGGCTTGGTAGGCATGGTGATGTTGGGTGGATGGTTGGACTCAATGATATAGTTTTCCAACCTATGATTCTATGATTCTAAGGACTGCCTTGCTGATGCCCAGTGTGTGGCATGCTGGCTGACATTTGACATGTCCCAAGGTGGCTGTCCGTCCAAATTGTGTATTGTGCAGATTAATGTGTCCAGCGGTGAGCAAACCTGAGGTTCGCTGTGTGAAATGTCCTGCTCTGAGTGTTTGCGTTCGGCGCGACCTATCTGAGCGACACTGTGGGCCGTGATGAGTGGTGGATATCACTGCGTCATCGGTGCCCGCCGCACAGAGCGTACAGGTGGAGCACGGGGCCTGACGTGCATCCCTTCATTGCGCTGGGAGATGGGGATGTGGTGTTTGTTACATCAGTGGCAATTTTTTTCTTAGCTGAAGGCTAGTGTAACGGGTCATTAACATCTGAACTGCTGTGTGAACAGGTAACTTGCATACCTCCTGGTGTAAGCCTCTGTGAAGCCTAGTGCATGCTCTATTCATACATGAATGAACATTTATGTGTACCAGTTTTTGGGGCGTGCTGCTGAGACGCTACTATACTAAGCCACTGTCAGCAGCTGTAGAAGATCAGATGCATATCGGGGCTGTAAAGTAAACCTGTTGTCTCAGTGAAACCATGTCTGTAGGTGTTGGGCTAAAAACTTGCTTAGAAAGTAAAACTGATGCTGTCCAGTGAAACTGAAAGCTGTTCTTACTAGCCCTCTGTTTCTTTTAACAGAAAAAAAGTTCACAGGTGTTTACCATTGCACAGAATTTGGGATTTCACCTAGCATATCTTTTTTCTGTTATTGAATGTTTAGTAATGTTCTCCTGTTTTATGAGTTCTCAGCCACAAATAGTTTCAATAATGTATTTTATGTAATTTTTGGAATTTATAAGCTGGAGCTTGAAGGGAACAAGGGTCATGTTACAACTTGTGATTTTACTGATGAAGGAGCATGCATTTCTCTGTCCTTGAGAAATCTGTGAATTGCAATAGAGTTATGTATTTGCAGACTCAGGAGAACAATACTGAATGTTTATAAAATTATTCCCAAAGTTATGTAGCGTAAAAAAGGTAGACTTCATGCTAAGTTTTTGCTAGGCACAAGATGGAGTTTGTGGTTTGTCCCCAGAAAGTGGTAAGTAGAGTTTTCAAAATCAGAATAGCGTAAGTAATTATGGTGTTTACAGACATTTTACAATGAAAAAGGCATTACGTATTTACTGTTGGAATTCAGGTTCCTATGACTCAGGAATAAATATAATAAAAATTTTCATTTTCTGTGCAAATTTGATACTTCCAGAATGTTATCAGAGCCTATAGGGAGTAACATGATAGTTTATAATTTTTTTCTTGATGTAAATCATTTGTGTAAATAGTGTACATAACTTAGTATAATACGCAGTCAATGACAGTTTTCTGAACAAATCCTGTTTTCTTGACTATTACAGATCGAACCTACTGATTCAAAGAATAATATGTTGGTGTTCTTCAAGCTGCGACCTGAAGTAATTACAGAAGATAATCTTCATAGTAATATTCTTGTGTCATCTATGTTAGATTCGCCAATTAACACCCTTTATCAAGCGGTACGACAAGTTTTTGCACCAGTGTTACTGAAGGTGAGCAATATATGATTTAAATGTTCGGTAGATTTATTGAAACATTGAAATTCCATAGGATGCTAACTATTCTGAGATAAATATTATCTATTTTAAAAATAAAATATTTTAAGAGCTAAATTAATGGATGGTAGTTCTAATTCCTAAATTAAAGGTGTTTCACCTTCTATCAGTAAGAATGAGAGAGGTATTCTGGTCATACATATTCCTGACAAGAAATGTGGAATACACTGGGCAATGGTGGCTGATGGAGACAACAGCTCCTTAGCTTCTTTCCACTAGTAGTTCCAGTCTTGTGTTCTTTTCTTGTGTTAGATATTCTTACATTTTATATAAAATGCATAGGTTTGTGTCATGCAAACTGGGACTCTATAATATGTGGCAGATAGGTGTGCTAGACTCTAGGTTAATTTGTACAGCTGCATTGTTCATAGTTTTGCTTTCTTTAGATGTTCTGAGGCTTCTCCTTCTGTTCTGTTAAAGAATATATTTCCTTTGTGGATTTTTTGTCAAAAGCGATGAGCATGGCTGTGTTTCATAAGCTGAACAAGCAGAGTTCCAGCATTTAAGTATTTTTAATTTCTTGTATGTCATAATATTAGTAAAATAATTTTAGATAAACACAATGAACTTTAATATTTGATTCTAGTGGTTTCCAGATTATACTGTAGAAGTAGATTCCAAATTTATTTAGCTTCAGAGACTAACTAAAAAATAATCTTCAACACATTTTCAGAGTGCCATTATAAATCCGACAACTGACTTTTGATTTTGTGATAACAATTTTTTACAGTATTATTTTGAATTGTTAAGTGAAAAGAATGAGATGGTTTTCCTTGACTTTAAGAAAAAGAAGTTACTCCGTTGTCCCACTATGTGCTTGGTTATTGTTAGTAATCTGAATATTTCTTTTTCCAAGATTAATGTGAGGAAAATAGTAGTTGTTCTACCATGTGACTCACAATTTTTGAAATTTTCATTGCAGGATGAGAGATGGAGTAAAACATTTGATCCCAAACTCCAGAAACTTTTAAGTGAGCTTGAAGCTGGCTTGAGTACTGTTCTCAGAAGATCAGATCCTAATTACACAGGAGCAAAATTCAGTGAAGATGATGTGCGAGGTGTGTTTTGCAGTTACGTCTTTCATTGTTAATTTTAAATTAGGAGTAAATAATTTATCTACAGGTTGAGTTTTCAGTCTTCGTTATCCCCATGACTGCAGAGTATGAAATGTAACAGGTTGTGGTGAGTAGATTGCCATTAGTGATGATCAACTCTGGTCCCTTAGTATGAACTTGATACTATGGTTAGTTAGAGTCAGAAGTTGAAGGATAATTACATAACCACATGGTAAAAATCTGCTTTAGAAAGTGTGTTCTGACTGGAAATTTTTTGTGACCATTTGTGTATTATGTCATGTATTTAAACATTTTCCATTACTATTTTCAGCTATACTTACACCAACAGATGAATTTCAGTTCTGGATAGAATGTGCTCATCATGGAAGTAAATGGTGTAGTAAAGAGAGAGCTTCTCATTTTAAAGACTTGTTTGAGGACATTGCACAAGTATGTTTTCTTTTGTCTGATCAGTGATATATTTGTAGACTTAGTAAAAAAAATCTTCTTATGGAGTATATGTCAGTATATGCAGTCTTTTAAATATATGAATATGTAACTGTTTAGTTATTTATTCTTGGACACAATTATGCTTTTAATAGACATTAATGTAGTTTTTAGTGACAGTGGTGCAGGGGAATGCTGGCATTTAACTGGGAGCAGGTTTGACCATTGAATACTAAGAGCTGCTGTAGAAATACAACAGTATGCTACAGTTAGTGAACTGGAAATTGACTCATGAAATTATAAAAAGGAAAACTGAAAATGCAGATAGTAATAATGAAGGCTCTTATGCAAAATTTTGGGCACCTGTAAAGCTCTTGCTTGAATAGCGCTTCAGATATCAGTATATTCTTCACATGAATAAACTAAGAGAAATGCCTGGTTTTGGGGAGGATTATGCCGTATTCCTGTGAAGCAATAAAACCCAGGAAACTATAGCAATTAACAGCTTCAGAAAAGTATAAATGTTTCTGCAATACTAGTTGCAAAGTGATGATATTAAGGATATTTTTTTCTAGGATTATTACAACTTGGATAGTCTCTCGTTATCTGAAGTTGTGGATTTGGTGGAGACTACCAAGGATACTGTTGATGGTGTGTGGAGACAAACAGAACATGATCCTTATCCACAGTCACGCATGCATAATCTCTTGGATGTAATAGGTAAACCTTTATGCGGTCTTTATTAAATGAACAGATGAGGAAAAGTAAAATAAATCCTTGAGCAGAAACCTTCTTCCTCCTAAAGGCACCAGGGACAGCCTGCAGCATTAAGGTGCTTGCTTCTTGTAATTATGATCCATGAGTATTGTTTGCCTTATAGTATCCAATAATTCAGTGACCTCTGGTAGATACCTTCACACATGCTTGGGAAGATGATGGACAATGACAAGATGGAGTTCAATACCTTTCAGCCTGTGGACTGGATTTGTCTCGCTTCTGTTTGACTCTTTTGTCTTTCTCTCACAGGAGAAAATTTATTTACAGAAACCCCTGTTTGAAAGTTGATTCAGTTTGTGTGGAGGTGACAGCAGAACGTGCAGAGGTTGCTTCTCTCATTCTCTTGATAGCAGTCCCGCGTTCTGGGCAGGCATAAGACAACGAGTTTGTCTGCTACTGCCAGCTGTGTGTGCAGAAGGAAAAGGATTGCTGGGGGCAGCCGGCTGCTGCCATTACTGCTGATAAGGACAGATGCTTGAGTGTGGATTCCAGGATCCAAATCCATCGGCTTTTGATGTTGGACCAACCTTTGTTTAACCAGGAGATGTTTAAGAGATTTATTGAATCCGAAACAGAATAATCAGTTGTTGATACATTTGTGTGGTGTGGAATCGGGACATTACACTAGTTTTTTAAAAATGTGATTGGAATGGGGTGTAGCTTTTAAAGGAATTAATTTAAACAAACATAACATTGCTTTTGTATACTTTGTTGTGTTCTAGGTGGCTCGCTAGGTAGATATGTTCAGAGAAAATTAGCAGCTTTGAATTTGTGGGAGGATGCTTTTCACAGCGTTAAAGAAAATCTAAAGTCTGGAATCTTGATTTGTGAGCAGTGGGTGTCAGCTTGTGAGTACCTAACTGGACAACTGTGGCAACGTTATACACTCCATCCATGGAAAAATGAGAAATATTTCCCCGAATTGCTAGCCAAGCTTGGCAAACGTCTTGATGAGGTAGAGATTTGAATTATACACATTTATTTAATTAGTCACAATTAAACAACTTTAAGTTAAAAAAGGGAATTAAAACACTTTTATAGCCTTTTCAGAGTCAGGTAGCATTCCATAAACCGTGTTTGCCTGACCCTTTCAAAAGCTTCTTTTGAAAAGGAGAGGAATGGGATGTGCTGCTTGTGCTTTTTGCTTCTAAATGTAAGTTTTATGTAAAAATAAGTTGGATACATAAAATATTTTTTTCCATTATAGGTGCTAGGTGTTAGAACGCTGCATGAAAAACTTACATTCTTTTTGCCAGCTGGAGAACAAAATGCTTTACATCTCGCCCAAGTGTTTGAACCCTTTGCTGGCCTAAATCCTGTACACTATAATCCTTACACAGAGGTATAATGCTTATTTTTAATTTATGCACATTCTTTCTGTGACTTATGGTGTGTATGGGTAGTCCTAAACTGATGTTTGAATTCATTATCTCTAGCCATTATGGAAAGCAGCAGTCTCTCAGTATGAAAGAATTATTGCACCAGCGGAACAAAAAATAGCAAGCAAGTTGAAGAAATTTATTTCAGAAGTTCAGGACAGTCCCCAGCAGGTATGGGTATTTTTGTAGTCTGAAAACTTTCCTAAAGATAAAGTTATTGAATTCTTAAGTAGTCAGTTCAGAGCACAGGAATAAGTACTTAGAGCCAGAGACAGTACTTATAAACAGCACTAGTAGGTAGAGTCAGAATATATTTATTTTTTTTTCAGGAGAAAGAGATAACTGTTTTAAATTTTGTATTCCAGCTTCTTCAAACATTTCAGAAACATAAGGAACTGATAAAGCATCCAAATATAAGCAAAGAATTGCTTTTTGAAAGGGAAACATTGCTAGCAAGACTTCAAGATTATGTCAAAGGTAAAAATGTCTTTTGAAGTATTTAATTGCATTAGTTTTTTTTCAAATACTAGAATTCTTTATTTACTTTCAGAATTATGCTAGTATCCCTAGTATATTTTTATAACTACAATAAGAATTATAAGCTTGTTCTATCAGGTTTCTGGTCTAACATGAATCTTTTGCTTGTGTTAGACTATCAGACAAACTTTGAAGCTCGATGCCATGGTGTTCCTGGTGATGTTTCTGGACCACTGTCAGGCAAAAACCTTTCTGAAGTTGTCAATAATATTGTATGGGTACGGCAGTTGGAGCTGAAGGTAATAGATTCCGTTACTGTTTAGACACAGTGTTATCATAGAGCATTAAATGTGGTATTTGAGATTTCTGTGGGGAATTCCCCACAGATAAAAATGTGACCTTCCCAAGAGTTATATAATCAAGATTCCTTATCAGTGGTGCTGCTTGCTAAGTTGAATGTTACTAACTGACCCAGAAGACAGTCTTTTTGTAATACACTGAACTGCCTGCTTTTATGACTTTTGGTTGTTTTTTTTTTAAAGACTAAAATTCTGAGAGGAGGGAGGCATTTTTGTTTCATTTTACCCTCCGGTTTGCATTTTAAGATTATACCTAAGATTTACAGATAGCCAGATTCTGACATCTTAATTCTCACCTCTGTAGCATCCCCTTGAAATCAAAGGGATTTCTTGGTAGTACTTTTTTGATTCACTGCCTGCCAGGGATTTTACTACAGAGGCTCTAGTAAGAGTAAATGTCAAAAGATTCTGTATTCTCTTACAGCAGAGTGATTTTAAAACATATATGACTCTATTTTAACTTAGGGTTTCTTTGTTAGTTTATATTTACACTTTAGTTGGAAACTCTGGAACTTTTTTTTGAAAGTATTCATTAGTTAAAAGCAAAATCTTTTCTGTAAATATAAGTGCCATTTACAATAACTATAGATTTGAATGAGAATAGAAGTTACTTATCCCAGAATAACTATTAGCCCATTTTTCTGGCGTTCACCTGTGATTGGCAGAAATCTTAAGGGTCTGTTTCAGCTGAATGTGACAAAGAGTGAAGGTCTTAAAGGTGTTAGTTTGTTATGTGTCCTACAGAGGTAACAGCAGCTGGTCAGGTTTCATAGTTACCACTTCTGCTTGGTGTGCTAAAGACGTAGAGAGTGGTTCACAGAATCACAGAATGGTCAGGGATGGAAGGGACCTCTGGGGATCATCTAGTCCAAACCCCCTGCCAAAGCAGGGTCACCTACAGCAGGCTGCACAGGACCTTGTCTGGGTGGGTCTTGAATATCTCCAGAGAAGGAGACTCCACAACCTCCCTGGGCAGCCTGTTCCAGTGCTCCGTCACCCTCAGAGGGAAGCAATTCTTCCTCATATCCAGATGGAACTTCCTGTGTTTCAGTTTGTGCCCATTGCCCCTTGTCCAGTTGCTGGGCACCACAGAGAAGAGTCTGGCCCCATCCTTGTGACACCCACCCTTGAGATATTTATAGGCATTTATAAGGTCCCCTCTCAGTCCTCTCTTCTCCAGGCTAAACAAGCCCAGTTCCCTCAGCCTTTCCTCATAGGACAGATGCTCCAGTCCCCTCATTATCTTTGTAGCCTTCCGCTGGACTCTCCAGTAGTTCCTCAGTTCAGCTGATGTGTGTCAGTTGTGTTTCTGCTTTAGGCGGTGCTAAATTTTTTAATTGCTCTCAAATCTCCACTAATTGTATTGACTAGGGTTTTGATTAATTTGTCCACACATAGATGTGAAATCCTATTTGAATTACCTTTGAGAATTGGCATGGACCTTACAGATACAACAAAGGATGCATGGGAGATCTGTACCTTCATGGAGAATTAACTAAAGACCAGGTGGGATACTCTGGGGTGTCTGAATAGTGGTAAACACCTGTGGTGGACAACTTACTCAGACCCAGTTTACTGTAATGGAAATTTGAGCATCAGGGACACAATTCAGGATTCACTTTTTTTTTTTTCCTACTTGGTTTCTGAATCCGACTTGGATGTTTTGTAGTGCTGATATTTATTGTGGTGATTTTCTTTTCTGATTGAATGCTGGAAAGCTAAGCCTCTTTTCTTTGTGGTTGTGTTTAAGGTGGATGATGCTATCAAGCTGGCAGAGGCTCTTCTGTCTGACTTACCTGGATTTCAAACTTTTAATCGAAGTGCAGGTTCTTTTCTCGAACAGTTGAAAGTATATGAACAAGAACAATTTGATGATTGGTCTAGGAATATCCAGTCAGAATTATCAAACCCCAAGTCAGGACTTTGGTAAATACTTTGTTGTTTACATAGTGTTTATGCTGAAACTTGTAGTGTAATTCAATAGTACTTGGTGAATTTGTGTAATTCAATAGAACTTAATGCAGGAAATAAAAATATTTACAGAATTGAGAATGAATGGAGAAACAAAATGGAAGAATTTATTATCATTTCATCATCCTGCCAGGCTTGGTTGGTAGGGTGAAGTATACAGGACAGTGTTAATAACTTACGTTGTGTTTCTATTAGCACTGGAATGAAAGACATGTTTGGTTTGCTTGTTGTTACTCCTTGTTATCCCTTGTAATCCATATAGTGATAATGTCTAGAAACCAGAGGAGATTAGAGTACAGCTGGGATATAGAGATGACACATGTAGAGTAACAAATGATTTGTTATTCACAAGGAATTCTGCAGTGTAGATAAAGCAGATGAAAGAAGGGCAGCAAATCAATTTAAAACTCATGTATTGTTTTCCCCAGATTAATGAAATTAGGGGATATTAAAATGTATTTTGACTTTTTTTTTTTTAGTTGGTTAGCTACATAGCTTCTGCCTGCGTCTCCAAGTGTTGCAAACTTTCTTGAACAAAGAGTTTTTCCACAGTTTCAGAGGATACAGGACTTGATACTTATGTGTATTCTTTTATTTTATAAAAACCACTCAAATATAACAAATAAAAAGATTCAATGCTCTAATATATAACAGCTATCTAATTTATTAGAACCATAACATTTTGTTATTGTGAGATTTCAGAGATGTAAAGAGATTAATTGAGAGGAAAAGAAAAGAGGTAGCTCACTGCAAGGGGGAATGCAAAGGATATGGGATCTAGAAAAAGATGAGATAAAAAATGAAAAGAATGAGTAGAGCTGAAGTTTTTGTGAAAGCAGCCTAGAAGGATAGTGGTAGAAGTGTTACTGCAGTAGGAAAAAAAAAAAATGAAGAAAATCTGAAGATAGACTGATGTTCTTATGAGCATCTGATTGCGTATACCAAAACACTCCACTGATCAGAGTCCTGGTTCTTGGATTAATTCCCTCAGAGAATTTCTTCCCCTTCGCAGTGCTGAAGGCTGGGGCCTGTAAAGTGCCTGCTTGGGAGAGTACGATGGATCCAGTGTGTTTGACACGTATTGTCTAGCTGTGAGTTGCATGTTAACTATTTTAACAAATAAAAACTCACAAAGAAAAACTTTGTGAGCAAAACCAGTAGGCATTGTTCATTTTTTCTTGTCTTCACTGGCTTTGAATTGAGATAAAGGTTACTGGAATAATTTCTGAGTAAATTAAAATGTTAAACATAGAAAATATGTAGAATGACATCAAGCTTTTTAGAATTGTTTATTAGATTATTACAAAATGCACCTAAGAAAGAATCAATATCAAACTATATTCAGTAATATGTTTAATTTGATTTTGGTTTAGCATCCAAGCTAATAGTCCTGTAATGGAGTTGGATCACAGTTCTGGAACATTAAACATACTTTACTCAGATCGTTTGGTGACTCTCCTAAGAGAAGTACGTCAGCTGTCAGCACTTGGTTTTGGTATACCAGCTAAAATACAGCACATTGCAAACTCTGCACAGAAGTTCTGTAAGCAGGCAGTCATCCTCAAACAGGTATAAGATTAAATGCTGTAATGACTTCCTGTTCTGACTTACCAGCAGTAGTAGTAGAACTTCTCTACACTGTTATCTTTTCTGACTGTGTGGTTAAGCTTTCTGCTATGTTTATCTGTATGAAGGTGAATTCCTTCTTGAACAAATTAGTGAAGTCCTTAAAAGAAAACAAAAATAAAGAAATGCTTTACAATTTTGGAATGTGTCTTTGAAACCAAATTATTTATAATGTTAAAACCATATAAAGTTACTGTATGAGTATACAAAAATAAGATAAGTAATTCATTGATCTCCTGGTTTTAGTCTCAGTTTCTGATTATTATAACTGAAGGAAAATGTCATAAAATCGACCAGGTTGTCCTCACCATTGCTAGTTTTCAGCTGAGAATATATTAATAAGTATCTTAATGGAAATGTGTTTTATTTTTGGGGGGGGGTTATTTTTTGATTGGACTCAGTACTATGTATTTTTTGTTTGTCTTATATTTCAGTTGAAAGACCATGTCAGGTTTTCTTTTGTTACTGTAGGATGCAAGAATAAATATGTATATATTTATGGTAAAAATTCTTGTGTGGATACACAGGCTCAGTTCAGTTTCGCGAGGGGTGTCATTGGTGTCTGAGATATCTCTGCCTTAGCTGTGCAGGTGACACAAGATCTACAAGATACCCATGCATCTGGGTCATTGAAGGGTGCCTAAATGGAAAACTTAGTCATCGCAAAAGGCACTAGATGTCTACGTGTGAACAACTAAACTGAGACGTAGGGTATCCCTGTTACTCTAGCTGCCAATCTGGAAGAAAATGGTGGTTTTTGATCTTATGTCATATGCTGGCAGATGTCATAGATACTTGAAAGCCTCTGAAATGGCACTGGATGCCTACATTTGCATAAAATACTGGAACTGTTCCATTTTTAATAAATCAGAGACAGAACCTATTTCACTTTAGGTGAAGTGTAATCGCCTCAGGTATGTGTAAGTAAAAGTGTTTTTTGCTATTAGAATTCGTCACTAGAAGAAGACAGGATCACATTAGCATTGCGTATGTACTTCATTTTTGTAAACATTTTACTAGTATAGTTAGTTCTAATTTCTTAATGGTATTGATTTGGCAGTACTTTCAGAAGTATCCTGCATCACATTTGTTGTTATCTAAATATTTTTAACAATTCTTGTACATTTAATCTCTCCATTTTTACAGGTGGCACATTTTTATAATTCTATTGATCAACAAATGATTGAGAGTCAGAAGCCAATGATGTTACAATCTGCTCTAGCATTTGAACAGATAATTAAGGTGAAAGAATTCCTCTCTCTATATTTTCAGTGGTATCTGTGCGTGTTCTGTGCTGCTTTTTATGTGTTTATTGCTGGACTCTAACTGCAGCCTTCCCATACAAGTGACATCCTCTGTTTAATTAACATTTATTGAAATCAGTGGGGCTTTTTTTTTTTTAATATTGTCATTTAAATAACTGCTTACTCCTTTTTACTTTGGATATTAGTGTAATATGCTCTCTCAGGAATTAGTTTTAGTGTCTGAATTTACACATGAACCACAATGTGGTGAATTAATAGTTGGGAATGTCACTCCTATTGTAACAGTTCTTTAGTGTGCAGACCCTAAGAGAGTGATGGTGCAGAAGTGTTCAAAGCCACAACATATTCTCCTATTTGATGTGATTTTTGCCCTACATCTTTTAGGAATAGGTCCAGCTATGGAACTTCAGATACTTTTGTCTTCTGATTTTCTACTGTAAACTTGACAAAATGCATAAAACTCCCAGAATCTTGATAAAAAGCCGGGAGAAATGGAAATCCCCAAAGTCCTTATGAGTCAGCAGAATTTTACAGGGTAATTTAAAAAAATTATTTTCTGATAAACAGGTGAAGTTGGGTAGCAATTATTAATGACACATTTTGGTTTTTGGTCTGTGCAGAGTAAAGGGGAAGGGAGGAGTTCAAGGTGTCCTCTCAGCTTAAGATGTCTGCTTATGTGTGTGGGGCAGGAGTCTCAACATCAGTGAATATATTTCAAGCTCTGTTAAGAGTCTGGCATTAATCCTTCCTCAGTGCATTGATGTAACTATGATGATATGCCCACGTGTCTGTGATTTGCCAGATTATGATGTCTCTAGTGCAGTAGTGAGAGGGAGGTCCGCCATTTTTAATAGGAGTAAAACCAACTGTCTCATATAATCACTTCCTCTGTGCTAGCTGGTAGACTATATTTGTCATTAAATCTTACAAAGTTTCTATGTTTTTCAGCATTCAAAATCTGGTCCTGGAGGAAAAGCTCAAATAATGTGGGATAATCCTAGAGAACTGGAAGCTTATATCCAAAAACTCCAAGCTGCTGCTGAACGACTTTCCACTGAAAATAGAAAACTGAGAAAATGTCACACAAACTTCATTGAAAAGGTGTATTTTCCACGTGAAATTGAAATCACATCTCTTATAGCTTACTTGACCCTTTCTTTCATTTACGTGATGATGAAGATGTTTATTGTCCTTTAAAATTCTTTCAACAGGTTATATCGCTCATGAATATTGATCTACTGCGGCAGCAGCAGCGTTGGAAAGATGGTCTCCAGGAGTTCAGAACTGGTTTTGCCAGCCTCGAGTCACAGGCAGGGTTTCATTATCATGTTGCAAACAGTGAACATTTGACTTTTCAACAGTAATCAAGATTTAAGACTCAAACATAGCATGGTTGAATTAATTTTGATTAAGAAGTTACTAGCTAGCTCAGGAGGACTGACTGTGTACTAGCTGATGCCAGATGTGAGGTAACATCTCAGATGAGGACAATGAGAATAATCTTTTTTATCTCGCACTAGTAATGGGAGAAGAACAATACTTGGTCAGATGAAATGGGTTGGATGAGGAAGTGGGAAAACCTTAGGTCATGTAGATCAGTTGTGTCTGAGCCATTAAAGCAAGGTAAATAAAGAAATTAGCACAGATACGAGTGATCCCAGGCAGAACAAAACAGATGTATAAAATTTAGAATTAAAGTGCATTTCTGCCTGAAATAATGAAAAAGCCAGATTTTTATTTGTTCACTTATCAACTGTCAACTTTTAGAATAGAGTCATAGGATCATTTAGGTTGGAAAAGACCCTTAAGATCATCCAGTAAGATGATTAAGATTTTGATTAAGAATATCATCTTATCAAAGTAACTAGATGATATTGCTATCACCTAAGCTATTTTGAAGTATCGTTCAAGTCAGGTTAATTTTTACTATAGCCTTCAGCAATAATGGGGCTATATTCTGAGATGGATGTGGTGTTCTTAGCCTTTCTAATGCAAACCCTGTTTGTTTTAGTTGGTATTTGCCAGTCAAAGAAATGCAGGTTTTTTTCCTGTATTTCTCGTACAATTTTTTCCATCTTCTAAAGATAATATGAATAATGAAATGCATTGATTTAGCTTTTGGTTTGTAATTTCTTTTGAAATTTAGTTTGCAAATGTTTATCTTGAAGTCAGTACATTTTCTGAAAATTAATAGTCTATATTTGCTATAAGATCTGCTTGGAAATTGGTTAGGTGTTATGGAATATTTTATATGGAAAATTAACTAAGCTGTATTCAGTCACTTTTTTTGACTTGGCTACAGGTGGTAAAACTTAACCAAGTGTATCCTGTTTTCACCATCCAAAATTACAAGATGATGTAGTCTTACTGCTGCTGTCATCAAGAGTTTACATATTTCTTTAGAAACCATATTTCTAATTGTCTTAGAGCTTAATTGAGACAATTTCAGTTTTTCTTAATCTCTGCAGTCTTTCTGTTGGAAGAGTTCCTCTGGGCAGCCTTTAATTGTAGGGCAGAGCTTAACTATGTAGCTTCCTGCAGCAACCTCAGACTGCCTCCAAAGCCCTGGCTGAAAATCTATCCAATTAAACGAAAAGACAAGCTGTTAAGCTGGAAGAAGTTTATAATATATTTTTTAACTTGTGTTGCCCTTTTGAAAATCCCTGGATGGCTTACAAGTGACCATTTACAGACTTGAGTGTATGATATGACTTTACACATTCTTGCAGTGCAATGTAGCAGATTCCAATGAAAAACTGAATTCTTTAAGATAAAATCTTGTATCTACTTATTAGCTAATGTTAATCTGTGGAAACACACAAGAATTTTCTGAAATACTGTTTAAAAGGTAGCTTACATATCATAAGAAAATAAAAGGTGAGATACAGGTTTAGGTCTTTGATTCAGCCAGCTCTGTATCTTATTTGTAGCAGTCCCATGCATTTTAAGAGTAACCTTGAAGAATCTCATAGTAAACCAGTGGGCGATGAACCTCAGTGAAGTTGTTATGCTGAACTGCCATAGAGACTGGTTTGATTTGGATAATTTTTTTTTATTCCTGTATTAATTTGAAATAAATGTAATAGCCCTAGATCTTCTTACTTATTCAGTAAGAACTTACTTACTTATCTTCTTATTCACACTGGTCATAGAATCATAGAATATCTCAAGTTGTAAGGGACCCACAAGGGTCATCGAGTCCAACACCGTGCTCCTCGCAGGACTACCTAAAGCTAAACTATATGACCAAGAGCATTGTCCAGACGCTCCTTGAACTCTGACAGGCTTGGTGCCATGACTGCTTCCTTGGGGAGCCTGTTCTACTTGTGTGATACTGCGGATTTTACTAAGATCCTGGTCTTCAGGCATTGTAGTGTGCTCGGTTTCAGCTTATAATTGTGGTTTTAGGAATCAAATAAAAATAAACATTGTTAAATTTTAGGGTTTCAAAGCATGTGATATGAAAGCTTGGAGACAGCACTGGAATCATCAACTTTACAAAGCTCTGGAGCATCAGTATCAAATGGGCTTAGAAGCACTCAATGAGAATTTACCAGAAATAAATATTGATTTAACATTCAAGTAAGATTTTTTTTTTTTTTCTGTTAAGAAAGTATTCTGGCTCAGATTACGTTCAAATATTAGTTTTTTTTATGATTTGTTTCACTTCTTAGACAAGGCTGGTTGCAATTCAGACCTCCTTTTGAAGAAATACGAGCTAGATACTACAGAGAAATGAAGAGATTCATCTCCATTCCGAATCAGTTTAGGGGTGTAAGTGAAGCAGAAGAAGAGTCAATATTCACTGTTATGACCGAAAGAAATGCAAATGGATTTCTAACTGCTTTCAGTAAAGCAGAAGATTTGTTCAGAAGGCTGACAGATGTTTCTAATCAGTTCAAGGTATTTTCAATATTTGACTGACTCATGCTTTTTTAGATTTGTATCATTTTAGGCTTCAGATGTTCCAGAAGTAACTGGGCACTGACATTTGTGCATTACTGTCCTTTTCTGCAAGGCATAGAAGCAAAAGCTTAGCAAGTCTGTCTATGTTAAGCCAACCATGTAAGCACATACCTGGCTTGAAGAATACGTACAGTTTCCGTTGAAACCTTAGTGTTATAGCTGTCCTTTTACTGTTGTTCAAAATCTGTTTTGATTATCCTGAAATGTGTGGTTATGTCAAACCCTTTTGTACCTCCTGATTTTTGCACTGAGAGAATCTGTAGGTAATTGAAGGAGCACAAAGGTTAAAGAGAGTGTAGCTTGAAAACATTATTAAAGTATTTTAATATTATTGAGTAACAGAGTTTTTTAGTCTGGAAAATATGTCTTTTCCATGAAATCGAAAATAATATTGAAAAGGAATGGATCGTAATTGGCCAAGTAGATATGGAAGCTCTGGTGAAGACACATCTTTCTAGCAAACAGGACTGGGAAAAAAACTTCAAAGCTTTAAAAGTGAGAGGGAAAGAAGCAGAACGTCTTCCAAGGTATAGTGTAACTCTACTCTTTTGTTTGAATAATCTGTTTTATCAGATATTTTAAAGGCAATAGTGAAATAGAAATATTCTTTTTATGTGGAGATATAGATAGAATTTCAAGTGTTTTTAAAATATTGATGTACTTTTTAAATGTTTAGGTTTTTGTTTTTCAGTTTGATGTTTAAACACTTATTCCCTTTTATCTGCACAGCATTCTCTGAAAACTTTTAGCTTCTTCCTTTAACTTCCCCCTCAAAATTCAGGGCAGATTCCGAAATACTACAAAACATGGTGATATTTTAACAATTATTTTACCTAAGTCCTGTACATGTGGAGTATATGTGACAGTTAGGAACAGACTTAGTAGATGTTTATACATGAAATAATTCTTGTATTGAAACACTTGATTATGTCTTATAATTTAGAGTTGAAAATATTCTAGTGTAGGCTTTGATTCACACGTATTTTAGCGTATTGCGTGGTTAAAGTTCTTGGATGAAACTGGTGGGAATCACGTTCAGAACAAGGAGAAAGAGGTGACATTTCATGCAGGAGAATGGACTGATAGAACTTGTTGGCTGAATGATATTCTGAGTAGTGAAAGATTTTCATGAGTTCAAGGACAGACTGGGGTGAATAGAAGAGAAATTGGCTGATGTGTCTTGTAGCCAGAAACCGCGTGTGCGTGTTAAGTGCCAAGAGTTGAAAATAATTGGTGTGGAGGGAAGATATTCAGGAAGTTATCAAATAAGGTAGCCCTTTCATTTTGGTGTTGTTAAGCATCTACTTGTGGTCACTGTGAGATATTAGATATGGGGCCTTGAAATAACTCACTATGGCTTTTCTTAAGTTCTTGAGACTATTGAAGCTTGGGTTATTAAATTCTCATGGAAATTAGAGGCTCAAAGACATTATTGTACAGATAATTAAAGTATTTTTTTTTAATTATAGAAATAGTCCTTCTGAATTTAGTGACATTGCTTATGTAAAATCAAGCAATTTTCTAAAAATTTGGAGGAATAGAGTATTAGACCTTAGTCCCCATAAAACTGCGTATATATGCATAATGGTTATAAATATTTCAATACTATGAGTTGTTTTCCCCATAAGTATGACTTTTTTGTCTATTATGAGGGAAGTTTTTTTCTTATTAGGCTGTGAAATCAGAGTAAACTATAGACGTGCATAGATCTTAGAGATATTGACACAGAAGTATATTATTGAATATTTGCTTTTTTTTAATCTTTTGTCTTAAAGCGCCATCAGGATAGATTGTTTAACTGTTAATTGCAGCCCTGTGAAAACTGTAATTGATGATTTCATCCAGAAGTTGTATGATGTGCTTGTCACTTCTTTGAGAAAATCCATTCAAGGTAAATAATTAATAGTTTTTTTGTTTGTTTGTTTGTTTCCATTGTACTTGTAGACATTTGTGTTAATGTAAATACTCTTTTTTAAGAAATATTTTACTTTTGGGGTCAGTAAGCTATAGAAATCACCGTGCAGAGAAAGCAATCTGTTACTAATTTTTCACTATAAACTTAACCTAAGACCCCTTGATGTCCATGTGCATCTTTCCCCTTCCCTTTTTTTGGCCCCATCTGTTCCGGGTATGAAAAAATGCATATGAACATTATTTTATGAAGGAAAATTTCTTTGTTGTTTCAAGGAGGAAAATTTATTTGATGTTTGAGGGAGGCAGATTTCTTAGGCGTTTGAGGGTAATTGAGGGAGGCATCATGAAATGTTGTAGTTTAAAAATATTATTAGATTTTTCTTTCACAAATTGAAATACTTCGTGAAGACTCTTAAATAATCTAGACTTACTCCACAGAGTTATTTGTCACTTATCACTTTATCACTATGATTGTCAAAATGCTGAAGAGTACAAAATATTTCCCTTTTTTTGAGTGGCCTATCTGTGTGCAGAAGGGGTAAATAGAGTGGAATAAGGTGCAGATAATGAGAAATACCTGTAGTTTGTGCTTTAAGTGCAACAATCAATACAGGAAACACGGAACAGGGCAGAAAGTGAATTATTTCCAAAGTCTGATAGATTGTTTCCTGGAGGATGTATGATTCCCTGGAACTGTACAGCTTCTTTCTCACTACCAAAAAGATCTACCTTGGTAGGAAAATACAACATTAAAGCTTAATCAGACTTTTGTTTGTGAGTCTTTTCAATATTTAAAGCAAGATTGCTTTAGTTAGTGAGTTTCTTTAAAAAAAAAACAAAACAAAACTCCAAAACCCCCACAGCAATTTTAACATCTGTTTTTCTCCATTTACCCAAAGAAGACCTATACAGATTTTGAAAGGCTATAAATAGATGCCTTATATAGTTAAGCACACGGATACTTATGGTCTAAATAGTACATTGAATGCAGTGGATTACATTTAAAAAGCTATGTGTAAACACAAATGTGCTATTTTTGTTGAAGCAGCATATAAAATTGGGGCCTGCAATTTTTGAAGCAAATACTTTGCATGTTTTATCATATCTTATGACAGCATTGTATTACAATACATTGGTCTGACTTGGATATTTATCACTACAAACATTTTCTTTGTGCTAATTTTTTTTTCCACTTTTATATAGCTCACCTATCTGATGTTTCTTCATTTCTCACTGATGCCATGGAAACATTAGTGATTAGGCCTCAGACTGTAGAGGAGATAGCAGAAGACAATTTAAGGTATTTAAACCTACATGAACGAAAAGAAGGGGTAAGATACTATTTTGTCATATCCAGAACAACAGCTATCAACAAATGTAATTGCTTTCTAGTATGGAAACTTACATTTAATGTAACTAACTTAGAACATGCAGTGGTGGTATAGGGTCAGGGCAGTGGGCCATGTAGAACTGTGTTTTGTCTCCAGCAGTAGAATAAAGTGGCTGCCTAGGGCAAAATATAAAATTGGGGTAGCATATTTGATGCTTCCCACACTTCCAGCCTCCAAACAGAACCTCTTTCGAGTTTTATGTGGTTCTTGACCATATAGTAACAGTCAGTGGATTTCTCTTGCACAGCCTTACCTCATCTCCTCTTGAAAGCAAATACCCCTTTGACATCCAAAATATACGCTGGTAAAGTATAGATCGAATACCCATTACATGAAGGACCTCTCCTTGCATCTCTTCTTTACCTGCCATCAGTTAACTTCATAACCATTTACGTCTTACATTGGAAGGGATATGGATCAATCAGTCCCTCTTCTTCCTTTTCATGACACGTGATTGCATGCTTTGTTGTGTCCTGTGTCGGCCATCTCTTTTCTAGATTGAAGAATTTTAATTTACCTACTCTTTTCTTATCTATAAGCCCACTTATTACTTTGATCATCCTTGTTGCCCTTTGGTACATATTTTCTAGTTATGCACTAATCTTTTTCTGTGGAACCAATAGAATTTTGTACAATTTTTAAGATATGAACAAACTATGGATTTATATGATGAAATAGCAGTATTATCTCTTTTATTCTCTTGCTGATCTTTGTGACTCCTAACATTTGATTTACTTCCTATTGCTGAGATTAAGCTGGCATTTTTGTAAAACCGACTCATAACGCCAGGATATCAATCCTGAAGTGCATTCATTAGCTCAGAACTCAACTTGTACATGTGAAATTTATTTTTTCACATACATGTCACTTCCTGATTATCTACATGAATTTTATTTGTCACCAGTATCATCAGTCACTATTTCTTCTAAGTTCATTCTGCAGTTCTTCACAGGTGAACGATTTTAATGCCTGGAATAAAATCGTATCATCAGTAAACTTTATCATCTCGCAGGTTAGTCCCCTTTCCCAACTCTTTTATGAACACCTTGAGCAGTCCAGCACAGGTACCTGCAGAACTCCTTGGGTGAACTTTTCCTATTGCAGCAACTAGCCATTTCGTCCTATCTCTGTTTTCTATCTTGTACCAATTAATTATCTCTGCAAGGACCTTTGTTCTTATGTCAAGGTTACCAGGTCTCCTTAAATGCTTTTGTTGAGAGTTTGTATTAAAAGTTTTTTGGAAACCCAACTGGAATAAATAATTTTGATTTCCCTCATCCATACCCTTACTGATGCCTTTAAAGAACTCTGGCTCTACAAAATTGTCAAATTCTACAAAAGCCGTATTAACTCTTCCCAACCGGACAATATTTATCCAGAAAAGGATTCAGTTCTAAATGAATGCATCAGAGTTGAGGTGTGTATGTGCAGGTTTCTGCAGTGTGTGTGCTGTTAACGTACTCAGCAGAAGTCTGGTTCAGTTGCCCCCAAGTGTGGTTTTAGGGTTACTGAGAGATGTATCCAATATCCGCACAAGACTCACAGACATAACAGAGAAGTTCTGGAAGGCCTCTTCCTTTCTATAGTTGTAACTGGAGGCCAGGCAAGTGCGCTAGGGCATCTCAAATGGCCCTAGGCATGTATTTATGAGAAACCGAACCAAGTCTGTAGTGAATGTAGTCAGCTGTAGCCTAGAGCAACCCATTTCACCCTGAAGTAGACACCTTGTGGCTGATTCTCCTGAACTGGTTTCTTAGCTCCAGTAAGAGCTCAATGCAGTTGTTCATATATAGGTGTTTACTGTTTCAGGGATGTGCTGGCACATCTGAGAGCTCCATACAAGGCTGGCAGTTACAACAGAGGACATATGGAAGAGCCATAATTTCTGGGGCGGTGGATGTAAGGCAGGTGGGATAGAGTAGAGGAGCTCAAGTAATGCTGGAAACCTTGGTCATTAAACGATTGAGACCTTGGTTTCAATGATCTTCTTTGGTGATAATGGAGTTTTAGATGCCTACTTAATAAGCCTGTCTACAGACATCTAATTTTAGATACAGTTTAACTTCTTGGCTGCTAACCCAGTAAGGACTGTGTTAGTTTGGGTATAAGTATTTACATTTTGTAGCAACTCCAGGAGTATTATTTGATGTTGAAGAGAATAAATTCTCTATGATTTATGAAACAGTGTTGCTCCTTAGCATTAGTGCCTGTTGTCACCTCATAATTTTTAAAAGAAAATATACAGAACAGGACACTTTGGTAAATGTGTAAAACTGTATGTGTTTATTTCAGTTTCTTCTGACTTACATAGTTAAGAGCTGGGTATTTTAAAGTTTGGATGGATCTTAATATGTGGAAAAAAACCTGGATTTTTTTCCCATTATCAGGTGAAAAAAAATTGTACTTTTTTATGCGGATATAATTTCTGTTTATATTTGAAATGTCTCTATTCCTGCTTTTTGTTATTCCATATTGTTGTGGGTTAACCCTGGTAGGCAGCTAAGCGCCACACAGCCACTCGGTCTCTTCCTCACTCTCTCGAACAGCCTCCTCCACCCCTGATAGGACAGGAGAAGAAGGGAGAGTAAAAGTGAGAAACTTCATGGATCAAGATCAAAGTAGTTCAGTAAGTGAAGGAAGAAAGGAAGGAAGAAAGGAAGGAAGAAAGGAAGAGAAAGAAAAGCCAAAACAACTGGGCAGTCACTCACTACCTCCCATGGATAGACTGATGCCCAACCTGTTCCTGAGCGAAAGATGTTTAACCTGCCTAAACCCCACTCTGCCTTGTCATGTTGCTGAGCAAGACGTTAGATGGCATGGAATATCTCTGCCTGGCTGTGGCCTCTCCCAGCCTCTTGCACACCCCCAGTCTATTCACTGAGGGGCAGGGCGGCAGCATGGGAAACAAAGAAGGTCTTGGCACTGTGCAAATGCTGTTGATCGATACGTGAAACATCAGCGTGTTGTCATTATTGTTTTTGTCACAGATCTAAAGCATAGCACCATATGAGCTGCTGTGAAGATAATGAACTCCATCCTAGCCAGACCCAGCACACCTATATACTTACTGAATTCTGTTGCTGTTCTCAAATCTGATTGAGTGGATCTCTGCAATATACAAAGAAGCACTAATCTGTTTCATAGTCATCATTCACTTTTGTATCTCTCATGTTAGGATCAACATTTATAATTTCTTTAAATACCTCAGATACTATGTTTTCCAAGTGTTTTAATGTTATTCTATAAACAGTATTAAAAAAGCATCTGTATGTAAGCATATAATCTGTGCATACACAGTTGATGGTTCTTATTTATTTGCTTGTAGTTTGGATAAGCAGGATTTGCTGAATTTTTATGTACACATTTTTAATCCATTTGAATTTAGATTTTTCTCCTATTTCAAGAAGCTGAAGATAAAAACAAACTTTTGCGAACTGTGGCTGGTGCAGGTTTGGACACTATCAGTAACCTAAGAGCTACATGGGATAAATTTGAATTAATGATGGAAAGCCACCAGCTTATGATTACAGAACAGGTAACAATGAAAGATTCATATTTTACCTAAAAATGTTGAAATTCTTCTAAAAAAGTCTGGAGAATTTTTTTTTTTTTTTTAGATTAAATCCATAAATGTTCTTAATTCAGTGTTAACACGAACGTTACTGAGTTGAGGCACAGCCTTTAGAGGAAGAATACTTAAACTGTTTAAACAATAACTAAGGGAAAATTCTGTTGAACTAATGCTGAAATTAATGTTAGATTGTTGTCCTTCTGTCTCAGACAACTTTCTGGTGACAGAGAGGACTTAATGAATGCAGTGGTTAACTGAAGAAAACATGATCACACTTAAAAGATAGCATTTTTATTACTTTATCATATTTTTAGTACTGGCACTTGTTATTTTATTTTCACACAACTTTGCTAAACTATGCACAGTCCTGTAATTCCAGTCCATAGGTAAATTTCTGAACTCAGAAATTCTACTGAGGGTGTCATTATGCCATAAAAATATAGCAATTTTTCTGTGTGCTATAAGATGCAGGCTAATTAGGTAGCATAGGCTGAATGAATAGGTCTCAAATACCAGCATAAAAAAATTAGTGCCCCATTTAAAAAAAAAAAAAACAAGCAGAAAAATAAAGATGAACTACTACTTTGGATATTATACAAGAAGTCTTTTGAATTTGATTTTGGTCAAGTTGTAGTTACCAAGTTTTGATCAAGTTTTGAAGTAGATACTTTGATTTTGATCATGGTTGTAGCTAAAAGCCATTGAAGGAATTTCATTTTAACCCTTGCTTTACAGATTGAAATGATGAAAGGAAATGTGATTTCATGTGTTAATATGTATCTTCAAGACTTGGAAAAGTTTAAAGTTCGTTGGGATCAGCTAAAGCCGAATGATGATGTCGTTGAAACAGGTGACCAGGATGTGCTTGAGAAAAGTGCTCAGATGATAAAGGAAAAAAAAAAAGAATTTGATGAACTTGAAACTGTGAAAGAAAAGCTCATGTATGTATGTTTATTTCCCTGTATACCTTATTCATTAACATATGGAACTTTTGCAGCAGTAGTATCTCAGAAAAAGTTAACTACTTTTTATCACAACAGATAATATAAGGAATTTGAATTTTATTTGTATTAGGTGCCATTCATTAGATTTTTAAGGTCCTTTTTGTTATTTTTATATAACATGAATTTCTCAAAGTAAGTTTTTCTAGAGGTTTTTGGAATGAAAATTTGAGGAGTCTCTTAGGCTTTCATGTAAGTGAGTCTGTATGCTAAAGACTTGATTCTGACTTCTGAAATTCTCACTAAGAGAATGGTTGTGATAAATGTCCAAGAAGGGAGAGTTATTACTTCAGTCCTCTTGTAATGTAAATGGCCAAGAGCTCACCTCTCCCATTCTTGAGTCCTATCTGATACACTGTTGTGCAAAAGGAAAGGATTTTTGCTCCAGGTGCCTACTTTCACTAAGCTCATTATTACAGATCTTGAATGGATAAAGATTTCTAAATGCTTAGCTTAGCACTTAAATATGATGGTAAATAAAATTAGCATATTCTTTGTACCTAATGGGAAGAAACAATCAATTAAAAATTGTTTTCTTTCAGGCCTTGTTTTTGGGGGCACAAAGTAATTCACTTTCCTCATAAATGAGAAAGAAATGAAAGTTTATGGAAAATAATTGTGAATATGGGAGAAGATCTCTGAGTAGGAGAGTTATCTCTTCTATCCCTTTATTATTTCTACTCAAGAAGGATGCTATAAGGAAATTGCAGCTGGCAGCAATGTTCTTCAATGAAGCTAATGGCTTTTCTTAAAAAAAGTGTAATTATTTCCATATGATATAATCTCTTAAACTGTAAATATACAATGGAATAATATAATGTACACTACAATTATCTTTTTATTTAGTGAAGAATGCCATCATTTTAAATTGGAAGAGCCTGACTTCTCATTATCAAAAGTTGTATGTCAAGATATTAAGAGTTGTGCAGAAGTCTGGGCGTTGTATGAAGAGTTTTATCAAGGTTTTCAGGAAAAAGCCAGAGAAGATTGGATTACTTTTAGGTATGATTTTGTTACTTTGTTTTTCATGGACACATATAAGTGGCTGTAGTACTGTGTTGTTATGACCTTTTTATATTTGACTTTCATGCAGGACTAAAACATACCTGTTTGAAGAGTTTTTGTTTAACTGGCATGAAAAAATAAGGAAGATGGAAGAACATACTGTAATGACAGTAAAGTTGCAAAAAGAAGTGGACAAATATAAAGTAAGATGCTAATTACAAAAGGATATAAATCAAAAAATGTTTTGGCATTACTGAGTAACATACTTCATTCTGTAGCTCATCGTTCAGTTCTTATAGTGAAATCAGTTACAATTTAACAGAGTATCTTCTGATACTCTTTTGAACATTTCACTTTCGAGAACCTTTCAGTTTGTTACAGTGAACAGGAGGGTCATTACAATTTACACAGACACACACTTAGGAATGAGTTTTCCTCAGAGTTATGTTCCTAAACATTAAATCCAGGAACTGCGAAAAAATGTACTTCAGTTCAAGAATGTAAATTTTTGTTTGAATAGTATGTTAGTCTGTAATCAGGTACAGTTCTCATAAAGACTAGATGGATTCACACATGCATTTTTCCTATAGATGATAATTCCACTCCTAAAATATGTAAGAGGAGAACATCTTTCTCCAGATCATTGGCTGGATCTCTTTCGTCTTCTGGGTCTCCCTCGAGGCACTACACTTGAGGGTTTGTTGTTTGGAGATCTGCTAAAAGTGACAGATGCCATTATAGAAAAAGCAACGGAACTTAAGGTATGAATAATTTCAAGTATAAGTGCTATATTTTATTTTATGGTTTATTTTATGTAGTATATCTTGTTCTGTATGCATATTTATATTTTTATTCCTATAGAAATAGAATTGGCATCATATTTTTGAATGAAAAGTTCATTGCAAGCTCTGTAGTTTCAAATGAAATCTATGTATGCTTTTAAATAGGATTTGAATTGTCGGGCCCAAGGTGAAGTTACAATCAGAGAAGCATTACGTGAGCTTGAACTCTGGGGAGTTGGAGCTGTCTTTACATTAACAGATTATGAAGATAGCCAAGGCAAGACAATCAGGCTTATTAAAGACTGGAAGGACATAGTCAGCCAAGTGGGAGATCATCGCTGTCTTCTACAGTCCCTCAAGGACTCTCCATATTACAAAGGTTTTGAAGATAAAGTGTCCATCTGGGAAAAAAAGCTGGCCGAGTTGGATGAGTATCTGCTGAATTTAAACCAAATTCAAAGGAAATGGGTTTATTTGGAACCTATATTTGGTCATGGAGCTCTGCCCAAAGAACAGGCTCGTTTTAACAGAGTTGATGAAGACTTTAGGTTAGTGTTGTGGAATGTGACTTATTTTTTTGTAGCATCTTTGACTTGTGTAGGCTAGAACATTCTTCAGGGTGAAATATATGGAACAATTAAAATATGTATGGAGATGAAGGTCAGCAACAGGAATTCAGTAGATATAGATGTGTGGCAGTGACATAGATCTGAATGAAGGTGGTAAGGTAGATTTCATTTAATGGGGTACATGTGAAGAAGGGAACCACCTGAAACGCCAAAGATCGGAAACAAGGCAGGAAAACACAAGAGCAGTCTTGTCAACGGAAGCAGAGGTGATGTAACTTTTTTTAAGAATCGTTTCTTGATGAAGACAAGCTCTTTGTTCACTAATAAAGTACACAGACGGACTTTTGGGAGAAACCAAACAAGTCGAGATAAAAAGGGAGGAGATTTTAGAAATGTAGAAAGATATGTACCGTTATCTGTATTAATTTGAGTTAAAATGACTTCTTAGAAGGAAACAAAAGTCAAGAGTTGAGTTTTCTTGGTTTTGGGTAGAGAAATTTTAGCAAGAACCAGTTGTTATTAAATTACATTGGAGAGACATTACATTGGTGTAAATTCTGAAATGTTTCATCATTAATACTGAAAACTGGATGTTATATATCAGATATTTATGTGACTTGTGCTTTAATTTTTATTTGAATAACTACTTGCATAACATAGATTAAAATTATAATGGTTGTTTTATGAATTATTCAACTTTTTTCTATCAAGATCCATTATGTCAGATATCAAGAGTGACAATAGGATAACATCACTGAATGCCCGGACAGGAGTGAGGAGTACCTTAATTACCATACTTGACCAGCTTCAGAGATGTCAGAGATCTTTGAATGAGTTTTTGGAGGTACAGCTGACAATATATTTTTCTATAAAGAAAGTCAACAAGTTCGAATTTAAAACAACAAAACTGATTTATTTTGGTTTTATTTAGGAAAAGCGCTCAGCGTTTCCAAGATTCTATTTCATTGGAGATGATGACTTATTAGAAATTTTAGGACAGTCGACGAATCCTCTGGTTATCCAGTCTCATCTTAAGAAACTTTTTGCTGGTAATGCATGAATCTTCATTTGTGAAATGTGCATGTTTAGAGATAAGGTTCTTCAAAGCTAAATAATATGTTGCAGACTTTTTTTTCCCTCTCTTTCTGTGACTAGACACTAAGGAATTAATGTTTAACAATATGTAACTTCATTGCTGTTTTCTGGTTAATAGGCATTAATAGTGTGAACTTTGATGAAGAATTCAAATACATAGTTGCCATGAAGTCTGTAGAAGGAGAAACTGTGCCACTTAGAAATAAAGTTCTTCTGTCAAATGATGTGGAGGTGAGAAAATCACATCCAAGTATAGTTCAGGCATCTTTGAGAAATTATTTTGTAATGTGACTTTTGAGGTTTTTTCATTTCTTTGTCAGGTGTGGCTAAACAGTTTGGCTTTGGAGATGAAGGAGACCCTGAAAAAAATGTTAATTGACTGTGTTGAGGCTGGAAAAAAATCACAAGGTTCAGTGGATCCATCGCTCTTTCCTTCCCAGGTAGTAGTTGATCCAGTAATTCACTATGTAGTCGTAGATTTACGAAATAAGTTATTTTCTGAAGTCTCAGAAAGAAGTGTACATATGGATTTGGAAGAAACACATGTCATGAACATGAAATTGTTCTGTGTGATTTTGACCAGTAGCACAGAGAATCACACAGAATGGTTATGGTGGGAAGGGACCTCTAGAGGTCATCTGATCCAACCCCTCGGCTCAAGCAGGGCCATCTGTAGCCAGATTGAGCAGGACCATGTGCAGACAGCTTTTGAATGCCTTCAGGAATGGAGACTCCACCACCTCCCTGGGCAACTGATTCCACTGCTCAGTCATCCTGACAGCGAGAAAGTGTTTCCTAATGTTCAGACAGAGCCTTCTGTGTTTCAGTTTGTGCCAATTGCCTCTTGTCCAGTCTCTGGGCACCCTTGAAAAGAGCCTGGCTCTGTCTTCTTTGCACTGTCCCTTCAGGTATTTATAGAAATTGATCAGATCTCCCCTCAAGCCTGCTCTTCACCAGAGTGAACAGTCCCAGCTCTTTCAGCCTTTCCTCAGAGGAGAGATGCTTCAGTCCCTTCGTCATCTTTGTGGCCCTTCACTGGACTGTGTCCGGTAAAGCACATGTCCTCATTGGCTCCTCTGTCACTTGAAGAGAGGATTGTCATCCATGGACTCCAGGAACCTCCTGGATTGCTTATGTCCTGCTGTGTTGCCCCTCCAGCAGGTACTGAGGTGGTGGAAATCCCCTATGAGGACCAGGGCCTGTCAATGTGAGGCTGTTTCTATCTGTCTGTAGAAAGCCTGATCCACTTGTTCTTCATCATTGCGTGGCCTGTAGTGGACACCCACTATAATGTCACCTTGACCTGTCCTCTCTTTGATCCTAACCCATAAACTCTCAACTGGCTCCTCATCCATCTGCAGATGGAGCTCCCAGCACTCCAACTGCTCTGATTATGTAAAGGCTCCTTGTCTTCCCTTGTGTTCCCTGCCTGTCCTTCCTGATGAACCTGTATCCTTCTCTGGCAACACTCCAGCCGTGGGAGCCACTCCACCACGTCTCCATGTGCTAAGGCACATGGAGGCCAGGGAGATGATTCGAGACAGCCAGCGTGGCTTCACCAAGGGCAAGTCCTGCCTCACCAACCTAGTGGCTTTCTATGATGGTGTAACAACAAGGGTGGACAAGGGAAAACCAATGGATGTCATCTATCTGGATTTTTGTAAAGCCTTTGACACGGTC
>Ga0065711_1031956_pt1 | contig 28327 bp, 15 predicted proteins | sample Hoacrofraction12_FD_59098 | JGI IMG/M metagenome (GOLD analysis project Ga0065711, IMG submission 59098) | Hoatzin crop microbial communities from Cojedes, Venezuela - Epithelial fraction 12 v2 (version 2) | ecosystem: Host-associated > Birds > Digestive system > Esophagus > Crop | place... | reverse complement strand
TCCAAATTCATGACTAGTTTAATTTAAAAAAAAAAAAAAAAAAAAGGCAAAAAGCTTTCATACCCAGATTTCAAAGACCTAACTGTGTTGCAAGGTGCACAGTAGATTATGCTCAGAGTATTTCATGCCTAAGTATTTTGGGTGCTTCTGCTCAGGGGTGCTTACATTTGTGATTCATGTGGAGGGCCATCTCTAAGAGCAAAAAAAAAAGACTCTGCAACAAAAACGTAAAAATTGAAGTTGGATCTTTGGGTTGAGAAGTGCAGTTATTTTTCACAGGAATTGCACACACCCCATCTACTGGCTTTTCGGAAGACTGAGAATTGTAACAGCAGCAAGGCAAGTTTACCTTGCACTGAGGTTAGTTACGGAGCAATGCCTGTGAGCTTTGTGCTCGATGAAGATACAGGTGGCAACCACCTATCCCAGGTGAGCCACAAAGCAATCCAGAGCTGACAAAATCGTTCAGAGCCTACAACGGTACAAACATAGGTCATATGCTAAAAGAAGAGTCACCCAAATCACCACAGCATGTTGCACATTACAACCGAAACGTAACAGAGGAGTCAGAGAAGCAAATATTCCAGCTGACAAAGGCCTTGGTTGTGCTGCGTGCCCGCTGTGGGGCCTGCCTTGCTGCCCATGGAGCAGACGTAGGGTCACGTCCAGCAGGACAGATAAAGGCGGCAGTCATGCACCCACAGCAGAGACTTTGGTCAGTGCTGCTGTTGTGCCACGGCGGTGGCACTCAGGGAGCAAAGCCACTGTAATTTTTAATTCAAGAAGGTGGCACGCCACTTCGTTAGAGGAACTCACAACAGACTTCAGTCACCAAGTCAAAAAGGGAACTCGAGTTACGCTGTGGCAACCAGGATGTTTGGTCATGGCAAACTGAAGAATCTGCTCGGCTATTCTGAAAGATACTCAAAGCCACTGCAATCTCCCACTCCTCTAGCAGTCTGCAGTGCTTTAATAGCAGATGGCAAAAGTACTGATATTAAATCCAGTGCTAACAGCAGCTGAGAACACTGATAGTTTTGCCACTGGAGTGTCAGATTGTGACACTTTTTTTCCTGACAAATTAGTACAGTTAATATACCCACACTGCAATGCCAAGGATATCAGCCAGAGCTTGCCTGTTGATTCCTAACTCTGCAGTTGCAGTCAGGGGCTCACAGAAGGGGCCAGCAACAACCACAATGTCGATCTGTAGTCTTAGGAGACTAAATACACTGAAATCTGTCAACACACTCTTTATCTTAATGTGAAACTTCCATAGGCAGGTAGGCTGTTGCTGACAGCTGTACTGAAATAGATGGTGGTCCATGGCGTGAATCTGTGGGAGTCTCAACCTCTTCTCACCTGTGACCTACCCTGGATTTCAAAGGAGTTTCTTTAGGCAGCACTTGGTATGAAAACGCCAGTGGCTTTGTCATACAGATGCATAATAGATATGATTTCTAGCAAAAGCTAAAATCACAGAAATTTTATTTGCATATAGGGTCAAAGCTGTTTTGAAAACAGACTTTACAGTTATCTAAGATGTTTGGAGGAACTCACTGTTGCAGAAAGAAAATAATATTTTTCCTTCATTTGCTACTGTCCTCATCACAGAACAAAATCTGCCCTCGAATCCAGCACAACTTCAGCAGAGTGGCCTAGGGTGAGAATGATGTCATGCATTAAATGTGAAATTTTCAAAGAATAGATCAAAAGTTCTTTTTAAAATACTGTCTTTATTCAGAGCATTTAAAACCTACCGTCTGATAAGAGGCTACTGTTGCTGTTGACCCCTTGTTTCCATTTTCGGTGCCAAAGTTGTGAAGGTATAGTACGGTTTTAAGCTGCACATCAGCTGAGGAGAGCACAGTGACGTGAAACTGGTATTTGTATTTTGTCAGTACTGGCGAAGGTGTGTCTGCACAAAGCTGTGGGAACTGTCAGCACCTCAAAGCAATTTAGATCTTCGCTTGTCTGTGTGCCAGGCAATCTTAAGAGCTACAGATCTCTTGCTTCTAAGCGCTAATATCTCAGTAACCTCTGCTATATAAGCTCCCCAAATTAAAACAGCATATCCATCAATTTCTAGGAATACACCACAGCTCAGATGACACATTATTCCAGTGCTTAGTTTCTTCTGGACACAAAGGCATCCCAGAGGTCTTAAAACTCAGCCCTTCTTCAGCTCCAACTGGAGCTGGACCAAGTGTCCAGCACTGGCACCAGACCCACAGCAGTGCCAAAGCATTTCAGAAACTAATCCAATAGCTGGGGAGGTGTTTTTAGGAACCCTTTGCAGAAGGCACCTCTGCCAACAAGGTTCAACAAGGTTTCTGCTGGTAACTTGAGAAGACATACTGAATGTCAGCTGGTGTGTTTATCTTCTTTAAAGACTGAACTTCCTTTCAAAGAACTTCTAATAGGGCAGATTACTGGTATAATACTAATGGAAACTGATCAAAAGACCCTAGATTCTTTGGCTGGCTTACCTTAAAACCTTTTCCTGCTTTAGTTTCCATTCAAAATATATCAAAAGAGTATTCCTATCAATGGAGGGCCTATAAACTAAGCATTTAAGGAGGTGGGGAAAACTACATATAAAACTGGGTTGTAGCTAAAAATGCCAGAACGCCCCCCAACCATTTTAAGGACTAGCTCCACAGATTTTCACAAGAGCTACTTTGGAAAATAAAACAGAGAACCATGCTATATAAGGACATTTGAAAATACTATTCCTAATCTGCAAAAGGTATTTTCTTCTCAGTTGCCATCACGGTTCATTTGGCTATAGACAAAAATGGCTGGCAAACTAGCGTAAAAAAGGAACAAGTAAATACTGGCATTTTAAGCACTAAGTGAAGATAAACAGCAGTGGTCAAACAACAACCAGCCAGCTCTCTCTCCATGACTATTGGAAGGGATAACGTCCTGGAACCACCTGGATCAAGGCTGTCAATCCATTTAAATGCAGAAATGCTTTCATGATTTCAAGGCAAAACAAATATTTCTTTTTGTCTGCACACTTTTTAGAAAACATCAACAGTAATTACAGGGCAGAACATACATGCCTATTAACAAAGCCAACAACAATTACTGCTATGTCTAAGAATCAACAAGAAAAACACATACCAGTGTATTCCAAAGGCACTTGCTCACAAAGCAAAGTCACGCCACGCAAGCCCAAGCACAGAAACCCGATAGTATCTCATGATTTATGTTCTCTCAGCAGGTTGTACTGGGTCCTCCAGATTCCAGGCTTGCCTTTGAAAGCAATTAAGTTTCTAGCACTTCTGGGAGCGACAAAAGCTCTCACTGTGAAAACCCGCATGCTGCACTCACACTGAGTTTGCAGCCTGGCAGACTGAAACAACGGCACCAAGAGAGGTGTGAACTTCCCCCACTTAACTCATCTGGGAGCGTTAGTCCGTGAAGGGCCATCTCTAAACTTTGAAGCTATTTCCAAATTCTGTCTTTGTCCAGCACCCAAACAGCCAGCTGCCACTGTGATGTGGAGAACGTTTGCAAAGCCCCCTCTCAGCCTGGAAAGACAAATCCTTTTCCTCACCAGCCCGCATGCAACTCTGCAAGTTCAGCTAGCGTGAACTACTCTAATTACTCAGCAAGACAGAGTATCCTTACTTGCATTACAGCATGACCAGAAATCGTGACAAAACCTGGGTCCTGCTGTGCTACACACTGTACAAACCTACACTAGGAGACGGCACCTGCTCCATGGAGTTTACAAGCTGTACCTGAGGGAAGGCAAGGGCACGAAGCACATGTGCGAAAGTGAACAACAGGCATTTCACACAACTAGTGTGCGAATGTCGCTTCTGAATTATTATGGTACAGGAATGCTATCTGATCAAAAAATAGATCTGTGATATGCCCCTGGACGAATAAAACAAACAGAATAGCAGCAAAATCAAACTATTAAACACCCCAGTCCCAGCAACAAAAGCCCCAACGCTGTTCAAACATCAGTGTGCCTGGATAAGGTACAACATCTTTACCTCCTCAAGGGAAAAAAAAAAGCCAAAGCCATTTCCCATCATTGTGCTTATTCTAGCCATATTACAGGCAGAAGTGATCTCGTGAAGCCAGAGCAAGAGCAGTGAGACAGGCTGACAAAAAAGCAAGGCAGCCGGGCGCAGGGAGGGGCGTATCCTGGCAGGACCCAACGGGCTCTGCAGGAGCTGCCCGGGCACCGGATCTCAGCGCCGAGCAAATGCAGAAAGGCAGCTCTTTCCAGGCAGGGTGGTGAAGCCACCTCTTGTTTACTGCAAGGCACCTTGGCCTAAGACCGCACGCAAGGGCACTTGCCAAGGGGTCACTCCTACACGGGGAGTTCACACACAGTTTACTCCGTGGCAAACACACTTTTCTAAAACTAACGTTTTCTCACATGCCAACTTACTTCTGCGTGTGTTTGGTTTTCAGCATTACTGAATCCTCATAACTCCAGATGAAATCAGCAGGAGTGATGCGTACTCAGCACCCCGCGAAGTCACCAACAGGTGTTCAGATAATTTTATTTTTTACTCATCAGTGTGCCTGTTTCCTCTGTTATACAGTAAGACACCCAACTCCTTGAACACTGTGCAAGTAGGAGACATAGATCATTTCAAAGTGTCATTTTCAAAATGATTTAAGCCTAGTTATGAGAGTTAACCTGGCCCTGTTTCCTTGCTGACAATATCTGTGGTTTCATAGCTGTATTTTTCTGTATGTCTTGCTCACCTATTGCTATGCAAGGATTTACGAATATAGGGAAATGATTTACCAAGGAGACCTGCAAAAAATGACCAGACATGGATTTCTATCAGATTTAGAAGACAATAAATTAGAAAAAACCATTTCCCCTCTTATCTCCTTCAGTTAAAGTTGCAGTCATTTTTAACAACCAGAAGTAAGCACTTTTGGAAACAGATATGTGCTTAAAGAAGCGTACTGGCCGAAGTGTAAGATGCTTTAATGTGCTTTAAGCCCTCTTCAAAATGCTTAACATCTTTGGACAGAAAGTACTGAGCAACTGTGAATTTGGGTCACAAACAGTTCATTGCACATACAAATATATACAGACACGTCAAAAATGTTAAGGCTAAAAGACAAGGAAATACTAGAAATATGGCCAATTGTGCAACATTTCATCTTCTTTCTTAAATTTGATCACACAAGGTTTTTTTCCACAGGAAATGGTGCCATTCATGGTATAGTAAAGCTGGTGTTACTGAATAAGCAACACTCCGTAGTTTGCTTCATTCTCACTATTAAAAATGGTCCTAAACCCCATGCTTTAAAGACAGGAAATAACCTATTTCCTTATAAGTTATTTTCTGACTGTCATCATATTACCTCACTGCCTGATATACTAAAATTAGCACATGTTCGCAACACCCCTGTGAGAAGGTTTTTTCCCCATCGCAGAGACAGAACTGAGACTCGGAGAGCCTGAGGTTGCGGACAAAGGCCCCTTCCAAATGCAGCTACGCCGCTTGATGAGATCTTCCTCCCACACCCGCGCTCAGCACCAGCTGCCCCTCTTCCTGCGATGACTGTCTCCCTTCAGCACTGCTAGCAGGCTGGCGTAAAAGTGTTTTGTAATCCGTTTTGGTGAAAATCAACCGGAGAGGCTACAAACTACTCATTACGCTCTTCGATGCTCACCCAGTTTTGCCTCCAACCAGCTGGGGAGCACTCACTCCACCCCAGAGCAGACCAAAGAGGGTCACTTCCAAGGGGAGGTGCAGCAAGCACGTGGAAGCTTGTGCTGACAAAGGCTGACCCGAAAGAGGACATCTGCACGTAGCTACAGGTCAAAATCATTACCAGGACCGAAACTTTTAAATGCAAACAAGCAGACCTCTTCTGTTGGAGGCACTGAGATAGCTCCAAGCGGGAACAGAGGACCGGACCTCACGTGAACCAAAACTGCAGGGTTAAGACACACAATTTGCATTCACAGATCCGTGCTTGCGAGAAGATACTTGTTGCACCCTCTTGTTGGGGAGTGCTTCGCCACCACAGAGCTGCATGAATGCTCCTCATCCACCTCAGTGCAAAGTAAGGCACTTTGGACAGACTCAGCAGCAGTTGAAGCTAAACCGTGTGGTTTCACACCAGGGGTTTTGCACTGATGCAGAGGGACAGCATTTGCATAATTCAGTCTGCTGTCTCAGTAGGGCTACAGGGCTGTATCAAGCACTTGGACTATAACGAACAACCAGAGGTGCAATGGTCTTGTGTCTTCTCACCAGACAGGACAAGCAGCATCCAACTGCAGACCCAGGAATCACAAACTCCATCCCAATGCACAGAAGAGAGATTTCCTTCCGACCTTCTCTTCTGTGTTTTCAGTCCTACTGCTTCCCTCCTCAGACTCTTTACCCCAGTTTCCTCCTGGGTCCTCATCTTAATCCCAGTCCCATCACACAATCCATCCCTGACAGTCACACTAGCTCCAAAATATGGTCCCCACACTTGGTGCTTGCAGCCATAACCTCCCTCATCTCCTTGTTCAGACAGTCCCATGTTCCCCAACCATTCTCCTGAACGTATCTCCCATAGCTTGTGTTCTCTCTCCATCCTCTCCTTCTGCTCCACCCTGTCAGGGCAACCATCAGCATTGCTGAAAACATGGGAGGACACCTCCTTCCTCTTGCTTCCTATACCTAGGACCCCAGCACTCCTCAGAAGACAGATGTAGCAGTATCAAAGCAAGTTCCTCAGCTTTAAAACACAGTACACTCAGTGTGGCACTACCTAACAAGTACCTGCTGTGTTGGTACAAAATGAGACATTTCAGAGCCTATAAGCTGACTGATTATGGACAAATATTCCTGCAAATAAGAAAGCAGATTCTTAACACCAGGGCAACTCTACAGCCAAATTTCAGATATCCACCTCCAAATGCCAAGGCGCTACAGAGCCACTCAATGAAACAGCTGGCCTACTTTTGAAAAAAGGTATAGAAATGCGGGGGTTTGTATCTTGTTCTCAGGACAACCTGAATCATTCATGCTGAAATGTAACAAGAAAAAAAAAAATCAACACGAAACTGACACTGAGTTTGGAAAAATGTCACTTTAAAAGGTTATCCTGGAAAAATACTAAATGTTGCGCAATGCTGATTGTAGGCTGTGCAACCAGCTTTTCTTACATTACTTGCTATTTCCTACAGTTATTACTGAGAAAGTCCCTTAAACAAATCCGTGATGTAGAACAAGAATGAAAGAAGATTATATGCTCCAGTGATGTCCGGTCATATCTCAACAGGAGAAATACAGACTGTAATAAAGATGATGCCTATTAACGAGGCAATAGATGGTGAACCTGGAAGACAACGCATCATTGTGTGCAGAGATTTTTTGATTCAGATATGCAAGACACAGGAAATCCAAGTGTCACAGTCACAGCCTATTTACAAAAATTAGGAGGAAGTGTTGATTGGTTTCTATAGACACAAACATTGATATTCACACCAGAATAAAACAATTGTTCTTATGACTGGAAGCACGGTCGAACTCTGACCATCGTAGCTAGCAGACACAGAAAGACAGCAAGAAAATCCTGTTGATACATAACCTCCACCATCTAAGAGTCAGATGATTCATCTGCAAGAAAGCAAATAAAATTACTTTAAAACAAACATTTAGTTCTTTCTTCATAAAAATATGTAGCTTTTCAGCAGATGACTCAAATGTGAAAGTTTGTGGTCTTTGCTCCGGCAGCCGGGCGGGCTGGATTCTGATCCACTATGCAAATGACTCAAGTGTTTTTCATTTTCTAGGGTGCCAGTTGCAGCCCTGAACCCTCTGCAGAGGGGACCACCACTGCTGCTCAGCCTCAGAAGAAAAGAGCAACGGGATATGAAACGTTTTTTCCCCTGAAGGTGACTACCACCCAGTTTTACAGCATGACAGAGAGAGGAGTTGTAAAGTCGCTTTGTCATCACATAACACTTCTGAAATATAGGCAAAAGGTCTAACTTTCTAATTCTGTTGAAAGAGAGGTAGTCAGGCAGATTCTCCCATGGAAGATTCCAAATTTGTGCTTTGCAGAGCATCCGTTCAAGGCTGATGCTAGACCACTCGGATTATAAGATGTACAAGCAGAGGAAGGAAGAAAAATGCAAAACAGGTCCCACTTACACGGTATCTTTCCTTTTGTTGGATGGGACCTCCCTATCACAAGAAACGTTGCTTGTGGGCCTTGGTGCTTACTATTCTCCTCCTCACAACAAGAAGCAACGCATGTGTTGGCAGGAATGATTTAGAAAACAGAAGAGTCTTAAAGAGCAGCAGGCAGGCAGCCTCCAAATGCAGGGGTGGAGTGGAGCTACAGATGGGCTGATCTCTCAGGCCCTCCACAAAACCAGGGAGCTGGTACCAGGTCTTCGAAGGCTCTTAAAGCACTGCTGAGACTTTCTGAAAGCCTCTTAAGATAGAAGTCACGGATCTAAGCCACATCATACTGTACGACACAAACTTTGTCTTGTTCATATGTCTTCAAACCTCACCTATTTCTAGTAGTAAATATAGAAATATAGAAATACCTGACTTTTTTTGTGCCCATAATAGACTACATCTACACCGGGAGAGTATGAAGCATTACAGCCGTACCTGTGTAACCATGATGAGAGCTGTAGTATAAATACAGACTGTGTATTTTTTTATCCCATCTAGACACAGCTCCAAGTTGCTGACCACTGTATTTAAAGTTGGAATTCCTGGCTCTCACCTATCTGAATTAAACATGCTCTGCAAACATTACTGACTTGTCTTCCGCTTTCACCCATTATATGAGGGCTATTATGCAGACCAAGCTGAACTTTCTCCTCCACTAGGCAGGTAAATATACGTGGGAAGAACCAAAATGTGTGCAGCACAGGTTACCAGGCTTTCCTGGTAACCCTAAAGAGTTAGGCAAGACCAAAGAAGCAGCAAGGAAAATGGAAACCTTCCTCCAACTGGAGATTAAATGAAACTAAGCCAAAACAAGAGTGTTCTACCAGTCTCACGGTGAAGTCTCTGGCTGGAGAGCACCATTCCTCCATCTGGTGAATGTATCTTGGCTAGAGAAAGTATAATGCAGTAGAAGGGAACATGGCTGCAACCTGGTCCGAGTGCCAGGCTGAGCAATGGGTTCACCCAACTCCTCTCACTACCAAGCTGAACTGCTGCAAGAAAGAGCAAACCAAGTCCAAACACAGGCTTATTTTCTGAAAAAGCGTAACTGTTCAGATCACAAGACAAGACATAGATGTGTATGGCCTGATATTTATTTCATGGGGCATACTGGAGTGAATTCTGATTTGCCTGAGTTTTGGATATCCTACCTAACAACATCTACGTCCCTCAGTGTCAGGCACTTAAGTCAATAGTTGAGGCAGGCAAGCAATAACAACTCACCCTCCATATCCTGATTTTCCTTTGAGTCTTCCAAGAAAATCAGATATGCACATCTCTCATCCTGACAATTCATCAGCCTCTAGACTATGCAGCAAGTCCCCATAATGTTCCACTTTGGCTAGCAGAGCAGAGAACAGATGTGGAAAAAAATTCACTGACTAGTGAAGAAATTCAGGGCAAGAAAATAACCCAGAATTACCTGGACTGTCTCCAGGCCTCTTTACAGCTTTATGAAGAAGAATGTTAGGAAGCAGAGGATACATGTTTCAATTTGAGAGACCCACTTTCCTAAATTGCAGCATGAAAGAAACCTGGACTACCTAGGGGTGTGACGAAGATTTACATCACCATAATTCACCAGATAGTGCTTTGGCACAAACCCACGTCAGTTTTTCTAGGTTGAGGAGCTATGCAACTTACGTCAGATGTGAAGGTGCCCCCCTCTGTCTTATGAAACACAATTATTTAAGGTTTAGATGGTTACGGACTTTCCACAACAGATACCCTAAAATATCAGTAAATTTGGAATGGGAAATCTCAGCAGACAAGCAGGTCTGAGAACAAGCACAGGGCAGGAGAGCAAAGGGCTCTGTAGAAAAGGGCTGGGAGTGAGCATCTGGGAAAAGCATCCCTGAGTTTGAGATCACGCTGATTGCAGCACGGGACAGGTCTGGGCTTTTCCCCACTTTCCCAGCAAACTCAGAGGAGGTTTGAACAAGGAGAATTGAGGTCGGCTTTCATACATTGAACACAGGCAAGAACAGCCATGCACAACTCCCTGGTTGGAGAAAACAATCCAGGGTTTAGCCTCCACCTCCACGCTGTAAAACAGCTTTGAAAAGCTGTAGAGAGAGGAGAAAAACTTGGAACGAATGGCTTGATTTGTTACACACACTTTTGTTACAGGTTTGGTTTTCCGTATGACATCCCAGCAAGCAAAGAGACAGAAATAGTTAATGTAAAGGGTCGTCTGAAGGTCTCAGTCTCCCAACAACTCCTATCTAAACTTGGAAGGTGAGGCAGTAGCTGACAAAGGAAGAAAGAGAAAACAAAAAGGAATTTGTGTAAGTGGAAGCTTCATGGACAAGCACTGTCAATCCATTTTGTTTTGAAACAACAAAGCAATTCAACCAAGTGGAGAACCGAAATGCAGGGCGTGCGCTGCAAGTTAGACTGGACTTCAGGAGCCGATACACAGACTGAAGTCTGCTCCACAGGCCCGGGGTAAATATCACTCTCTGCAGCAGTACTTTCCAGGCAGAAACTGTTCAGTGACGTGCCACTGTCTCCGAGTGAACAAATGCTCCTAGTCAAGGACGCGGAGTAGCTGAGCTGTGACCATGCTGGAAAAGCAGGAGCAGAGGGAGCAGCTGAACGACACTGGCACCAAACAAAAACACTGGGGAAGGATTCGAGCAGCAGAGTGGCCTAGAGCACAGAACAGTTGTTCAGGATTTGGGAAACTGAAGTCAAACCTCAACATCGCCAGGCTCTCATGTATTGCTGAGCTTGTCCTTCAGTCTTTCTGCACCTCATCTGCAAAACAGGGGTAACAGCGGTTGCCTAACTCAAACGAAGCTGTGGGAATGAAACCATAAAGGGGAATGGAGCACTCTGATGTTGGGCTCAGTGAAGAACGGTTCCCCATGCAACCGGAGCCTCTGCCTCCCAAAGGAAATTTTTGAAGTGGTTGAACCATGCTACAGAAGCTTGCTTAAAAATGAACACATGCTTAATCCCTGGGCCAGAGGGTGCATGTAAGAGATTTTCCGTTTCCTTTTGACACTACATGACTAAAGTAATTTCCTTCTTTTCATTATTTTCTCACAATTTCAATTATCCACATCTAGATTTATTGGACACTTAGAAAAGAAATATTGTTAAAGGGACCATATCCATCAAACTTCTTCTTTAATCCCCCCAAAACCTGAAGTTCTTACTAAGGTATGGCATGAAGGATTTTAAAGTACAAGACCCTTTACACACAAAGAACCGGTCAGACTTTAATATCTGAACTGTTTTTAACAGATTATAAAATCTTACACATTAGAGGTCCCCTAGACATCAGGTAACACCATCCATACGCAAACACTGCAGTGAAATAGAAGACCTGAAAAGTCCATGAAACAGGGAAATATATTTCAACAATACAAAGCACATACTCACAGACCTCAGAAAAATAAATTCTTGCCCATAATATTCATCAGTTTGAAATATAAGCTTTCAGAGAAAGAAAAGCCTCAAAGAAATGTGGAAAACAGAATCCTACTGAGCAATGTCTCTACGATTTCCTAAGATCAATTAAATGCAGTAATTAATTACTCAGATCAATGGTTTATAGTCTTCTTTATTAGGTCACAAATTCATGCAAATTATTAACTTCTTTCACTACTTTCCGTAAGGATCTGCCTGAAGAGAAGTCTTTGGCAAGTTACTCAGTTTAATACTTATCTTGCAAACGTGCCAGTTTATTAAGGAGAGAGGAACAAAAAATCCAAAAAATTCTGACATAAACCAGCAAATGCTAGGCCAGAAATGCATTAGTAGTTAGGAAGAAAATACCAACAGTAGAACCAAAAATAGCTCTTCAACCACTTGTCTTTTCAAACTTCACTGTTTTTTTCTTTTCAGGATCCATGCTTCTCATAACTGAATGTTTCTTATGCTTGCACAGGGGTCTCTCAGAGCCTCTTTCCACTGAGATAAAAACATGTCTTTTTCTCAACCACATTATTAGCAATCATAGCAAGTGGTGTTATTTCTCTTTTTTCTCCATGACCTTTCTACAGTTCTGCCTACTATTTATCTGAAAGCAAAAGCTAGTCGATATCACTTTTTTCTTTTATTAAATATTCAAATGAAAAGTGATGCTACCTCTCACTCAAATGTATATTCAAGCCGTCTCTAGTTGAGGTGGAGGAGGGGCAACCAGGCTTTCCCATTGGCAAAACTGTGCCATATATTTCCTCCCATCTACCAGAATTTCTCATATCACGTCCACCTCTACTTTTTTTTTTTAAATGTGTGACTTGTTATCAGAAACAAATGTTTTCCTTGGGCTCACAGAAGTCAGTTTTTATGCTACCCCAATGTAAATTGAAATGACGGCCAAAGCAACAAAGCAGCAAAACCATCAGAAGTCACTTGTCAAAACAAGAGTATGTAACTGCTGGTGTAAGTCAATAAATGCTGTATCTTTTGCAACATGCTGGCATTTTGTTATAGTTATTCCTTCCCAATAATTACCAGATGACAGTTTAATTTTAAAACAAGGGTATTTTATAATCAGCCACCCATCTACACCGCTCGACCGTCTGATCTGTCTCAAGGTCGCTGTCTTCAGTAACTGGGTAAGAATTACATCATCTGTCCTACTATAGGATGACAATTACATCATTGATCAATACCCGAGATCTGAGTGTTATCAACAAATTCATGTTAGGGATGAATTACAACTGGGCAGATACCACAAAATGAAACTCCTGTTTGGTTCAACCCACATCCCCATTAAGACTACATTATAAAACTATCAACTCTATTACTATTCTTTGTATTACAGTGCAAACTGAGAGCGAAGGAAAGATGTGGCAGAGAAGGTGTCACAGCAACACGCCCTTTGCAAAGACAGAGAGGACAGTCTTTGTTTTGAAGAGCTCACAGCAGCCTGAAGTGACAAGAGCAACGGAGGGTGGAGAAAAGAGGTGTAAGCAGATGGCAGCAGACCACATGTTATTTCTGTAAGCTTTTGGTGGCGATGCAGTCTGAGGCAGTCACATGTTCACCTTCAACAGCAATAAGTATTTTAAGCTAAGTTTCCTCTGCCTTGAAACAGCCCTGGAGCAAGCAAGCAGCAAGCTACTGTGTCTCAGTGGGAGATGCGCTGAGACAGCCCTTGGGTCTTCTGCTCCCTTGCAACTGGTTTGCGGTGAAACATGAGGCTCTGCACACAGTCAGGAAGAGAACAAGCTGAACGGGAGTGAGTGAAGTTCCGAGCAAAAGAGGATAAAGATGAGCCAGTTAAGAGTGAAGTTGGGCAAAAGGGGCTCAGCGAAGAGGGGAAAGCCGGACCAAACAACAAATTAGCTTAGGGCAGAGGAGATTTATACGCAGTTTGGGCCCATTGTCTGTCTTTTGGCTGTTTTTGCCATTGTGCCTCTTCCGGCTCAAGTTTCAGGAAGGGGCAACTCCCTCGCTCTGACTTACAGGAACCTGTTAAAGAGATGGAGCTGGCTCTGCCCACCTTTGCTCATCCAGGGCTCAAGCCACCCTCAGCACTAGGGTAACCCAGGCAGAGCCCCACTCAAATGTTTCAGCAGAAACACCTACAGTAAGATTCAATGGAGGGTGATACCTCACCCATGGGGGGATATATAATATACTGGAGTGCCTAGAGGCACTGACCTACTTGGTTGCTGTACAGGCCTACAGTGAATGACAGCTCCTGCCTCAGCCACAAAGAGCAATACATGGAACAGGAGTCCCAGGGAGATAAAATACTAAGCCGACACTTTCACCCCTGGATACACTAAATTAGGCACCAATCCATACTTCAGGACCTACATAGTTGGCCTCCTTCACAGTGGTGCAGCGTGCACCCAGAGGCCCACTGAAGTGGAGGGTTGCAGGTGACTTGCCTGCTCTGGACATCAGGCCAGGACTAACCAGATATAACAGCTCTGACCTTAACAGATACAGCTGTGAAACTCAAGACAAGACTCTAGCACCAGCACAGAAAGTTTATGAGGTTTCTAAAGCATAAATTAAATGTTGAATCTTACAAATACGTACACTGCATGTCCTAAAAATGCCTCAAAGGCCAAGAACTGATTTGGCCATTTAAAATGCTGGATTTTAAAACACTTGATTTTGCAGGGTGTAACTCCATAACCTGAAGGACAGGCAGTCTTCTCTGTCTTCTACTGTCAGACACACACAGTGGATATTTTACTGTCTATCACTTGGTCTTCTCGCTATAAGCACACAGACACAGAGCGGTCATCTTTAACACGAGAAGTCAGTAAAAGCATGACAGCAGAGAAGAGATTCTCAGAGAAGAGAACTCACCTCAGAGAAGAGGGTTTTTTATTTCAAGTCAGGGCAAGGTAGTTAATAAAAACTGTCTGGGGCCCACTCCTGTACACCTCCCAACAAGAGACCAGCAAAATCACTGCCTTCGGAGTAAACAGCGAGGCAAGGTTTGCCTCTGTGGGGCTCATTACAGGGTAAGGGCATCAGTCCCTTTTGCTTGTAATAAATCCTTGGTATATTCGCAATAACAAAAAATTAACTTTCAAAGTTTTGTTCAAAGTACTTGAAGTTCAAAGCGTTCAGTGCCTCAGATTACATTTGCAGCAGATTTAATAGGGCAGTGCTGCTGGCCTCCAGAAGGTTCTTTTTACCCTTGCAAACCAGAGAATAACTACACACAGAGAGGCTAACTCTGCCATCCCCTGTGCCAGGTTTATGCTGAAATAACTCCACTGACTGATGAAATTAAGATGGAATGAGACTGCAATAATCTAATGCTGAATCAGGCCATAAAAAATAAAATCTGCTTCGTCAAAAACATAGTTGGCTCCAGAGATTTACTTCCTGATTCCCTATGCAGAAAAGCTTTTCTTCCATTTTTTCACATCAGGAATTTTGAAAAAGCAAGGCCTGTGGGATTTTGGGCTCCTTTTTTTTGGACTATAATGTTCTGCTCCCTGGGGAACCTCATCACAAAGTTAAGTACAAATTCCTCACAGGTAACAGGAAATTAAAATACAATAGGAGAATAACCCGTCCACACAGCTGACTATGTATCTTATCAAGCACATAAATATGAAGTTAAATAAGAAGTTAAATGCTGCTTGAGTTTCATGACTGCTAGCTCTTTATCCCTGTCTCAGAACCCAGCTGTGTTCTGTGGAGGAGAAAACGTGTCAGTGCAGCAAATTTCACCTGCAATGAAAAGTAATTTATTGTGCCTGACTGGGAAAAGCAAATTGATATCATCACCTAGGATTTTGTATCTCACAAGGGTTGTTTCTGTAATTTGCTTTTCTTTTGGAAAGAAGTAGGATTAGAATTACAATGCAAAAACTTGCAACTGAAATTAAATTAAGTCAAATTTCATTAAAAGTTGCTGGATGAGAAAGGTTGGAAGGAGACGTACGTACGGCACAAAAAGAAGTACAATATGTTTATGAAAAATAAAGCTATTTCTTAATTGCTAGTGAGGTACCACGGTCTCAGATACCACAAAAAATCCAAGAAAACCAACCTTTTCCTCTCAAAATGTGTTTCTACTAAGCCAATTTGTTAATTTAAGGAAAAAAAGGGCAAAAGAACTTCTGCATTGTCTGAAAAAGACAATCTGCACAAGCACCACTGAGGAGGAGAAGGAATAAACTGCAAATCTAAACAACCAAACTAAAAAAATCAACTTTTACCCTGAAGCACCTGATCACTAGATTCCTTTAAAACACGCTTAAAAATACCATCACTTTTCCCAGCAGCAAGGATGGTAGTACTTGCATTTTGCCGCTGGAGCATTAGCTAGCTAAGGTTAAGAAAACTCAAAAGGATGGGGTGGGACAAAGGTTGGGACAGGAATTGCGTACATCTCTGAATGTTCCCACTGCTCTACAACTCCCGTGACTGCGGAAGAGAGACAGAAGACAAAATCTTTCCAACGACTGGTTTATGTCTCCTGTGGCAGACCTCTTCACTCTGCAGCCACTCTACTCCCAGAAGGTAAGATATAAAAGCCTGAGCTCTTATTAGCCCAACAAGAAGAATAAACTCCAGTCTTTTACACTGCTAAAGTATTGTACACAACTAAGGAGCCTCTTGCTCCTCAACCCACTGCCAGCACCTTCCGATACGCTTGCTTTCTACTCTCTTCTCTCACTCCTTCCTATTCAACATTTTCAGCTATCCTTCATGCACTTTACCAATGCTCTAGCTCCCATTTCCTGTATCTTCCCAACCCAGACGGGAAGCTCCTTCCCATGTTACCTAGCTTTTCCTTTTTTTTTTTTACAGACACTGGTTATCATCCTGCTGCTCCTTCTCCCTGTTGATGATCTGTCAATAACAGATCATAACTGGCACTGTTTTTTTTTTTTACTAGCACCAAGCACTCAAAAAAAAAACAAACTAAGAGGAATCTCTGGGAGCTGATAACAGACTAAAGCATTGCCTTTGCCTTTATTTCCTTTAGAAGGCAGGACATGAAAAATATCATCAAAGGCACAGATCAAATTTATAAAAGTTAACTGGGATCAGTTTTCAGGACAGATGGCTTGACACCCCTTCTTGTCCAGAGAATTGCTGGGCTCACAGCACCTCGCTGCTACATGACTGCAGAAAGAAGGCACCTTCTTCAGCATAAAACTAGGAGACCTTCAGGTTGCACTGCTCATAATGGACCATGGAAAATGTCACCCAGCTGATTCCCACAAGAAGCCTTCCCATATACAAGGGGAGGTGATTTAAATCCCACAGCGTAAGGAAAAGAGGCACAGAGGAATTAAGTGTGATGCCCCCAAGTGAGACTGCCAGTTGGCAGCAACACCACAGCTAGAGAGAATTCGGAGCTTTTTGGCTCTTGGCAACATCAAGCTGCTAAGTGGAAAGCTTTTCTCCTTCCTTAGTTGTGCAGCTTGACAAAGCCGTGTAAGGCGGCTGTCCTTTCCGACTTAACCACAGACCTTGGTTAAACACTGACAGTACGTATCACACCAAAGCCAGAGGAATTGTCCTCTGGGGACGCTTTTTTTCTGTCGAGGTTGAGGGGCTGGACTCCTCTGGCTGCCGCTTTTTAATAAAGATTTCACCCTAGTGCATCTCAACAAACTGCAATCTCCTCTCCCAAGCAGCACTTCATCACCAAATGCTGAAGACACTGAGGAAGATGATGAACAGTAAGGTGGTGCAATAGCTTAACTGATGGCTGATACAGCAAGTGTGTTACATTCCTTCAGTGACAGCAGCTTGATGCTTGCAAATTACTCTTTTCACCCTTTATTCCCTCCTCCCGTGAAAATGAGCACCTTCCACTTGCTGATATGGCAAAGGTGACTTTCGGAGGGAAGGACCCTGGAGAAAGCAGAACTGCACACTGGCAGCCGTGAGCAAGAAAGAATTTGCCTTGCAAAATGACCAGGCCTGCGAAGTCCCATGTGTGATGGGGCACAGACTGAAATACTACAAATGTGTCCTACAGCACAGAAAGCTGTATCATGCAGGCTGCTCTAATGGCAATGGAAAACTCAAATACGGCCAAGTAACACTGTGAAAGCCTTTGGTGTAATGGGTTGGGGACTGGAAAAGGCTTAGTTTTGAAGAGAGAGCAGGGAAAAGGGCACTCAGCAGGGAAAGGAAGGTGAACAAAGCAAACCCCTCTTTCAGAAAACAGACTTCGATGCTCAGTATTGCTAGGGAAGCAGAGCTGTACCCGCATTGTACACACAAGATGCCCAGTTTCAGGATGCAGTTTGCTCTCGTTGACAGCTTTCTCGCTGACAACAGCCGACTGCAGCAGAACTACTGCTTGTGCTTTCTAGCAGTGAAAGCTGGACTGGGCACATATTCAAATAGGTATTGATGCTACATGTACTCTCAGTTTTACTCTCAAACAGCAGAAACTGGTGGTAGTCAGTACAGGCTTGTTAAGCATATTCAAATGAAGTCAGAGCACTTCTACATGCAATTAATCACGGTTTATTTGAAGGCACTCTGTTAGCACTCCCTTTTCTGCTTCCTGAAACCGCAATTAATGAGGGCCAAGCCTCAATCTGAAATTGTTTTATGTCATGCGTTGAACAAAAATGATGGAAAAAAAGGATTATTATCTGAACCAACAAAGTGTACTGGCAAAAAACCCCTTCTTTGCATCTTTGAGTGGAACAAATGTCTTAAAGAGAGAGGCTGGGCAAACTAGATTAAATAACTATAGCAACTTGAGAACTTGGAAGCAACACAGCTTTTATTTAGTAAGAAGCTAAGTGGTGTTTCTGCCATCACTGCTATTAGTCCTCTACTTTCTACTGTTCTCTGTTTAGTGTCTACATGTGTTACAGTCTCAGAAAACAAACTAGTTGCAGTGTCTCTGAAGCAAAGGAGTGAGGCAATAAGCATGCCTTGTTTGTGATAAATTAGCTATACATATTTCTGAAGCTGTAGTTTGCCTGTTCAAAAACACTTCCACTTGCTCTTTTGCACTTACGAGGGAGACAATTCATTTTTATTTTCCCTAATATTTCAAGTCAAGTGTTTAGGTATGAAAATAAACCAGATTATACTCTTAAAACATTTTTGTCCAGTTTAGCAGGAGATGGGGCTGGTGACTCTGCATGGGTTTCACCCATCATATCTTATCTGCCAACACTCTTCATCTGTCTTCCTTAAAGATCTTCATCCCATTACTAAGGGTGGAAACTTCTGCCCAAATCCTGGTGAACAGACCATACCCATGGACTGTCCTTAGCACTCCAACATCAACATAAAGTGAAAGTAACTAATCATATTGGCCTTCAGGTCACAGGTCTCTCTACATTAGAGAGGGGAGCTGCTTTTATGGATATATGCTTTAATGTTGAGATTTCTAAATACTGCATTTTGACATGGAATAAAAATCTGCACATTTTTTAAATACTTTCTAAATACCTTTTCCTTATGCCACTCAAACAAAATAGCCAGCTATACATAACTTGTGCTGTATAAGCAAGTTCCTTTCATAAAATACTATGTACTTTGATACAATGCTGGTTGCCACTTCAGACCTTAAGCCAGGTTTGTTAAAATCTGTCCAAATACCACACACAAAAGATGCAGGAGCTGTGCTACAAATAGAGCAACTGCAGAGGCTACGGCCCTGCCCACATTCACTCTCATGTATTTTTAAACAAAGCCTAGCACTGTATGATATGGGTGCCAGCTATAGCTTGTACCATACTGCCAACAAAACAGGATCCAAAAACAGATAACAAGGAAAATTCTAGGGCAGTTTCTGTGTACTACGAGGAATAGGATTTGTCGGGTTTTTTAAGAATCACCATTGTAACATGTTTCACAGACATCAAAAGTATGGATGCAAACAGCACTACAACCAGCAGTCAGAAATTATTTCAAACTCATCATCTCCCAGATGGAAGATTTTTTCAATAAGGTTCTGCTTCAGCTCCTGCCCCCACTACAGACAGTATCATATGTATCATATCATAATACAACAATGTCATGATAGGTTTATAAAGCAAGTTGGACTTGACTGTATGAACAAGGTCATGAACAAGCACTCTGTTCCAGCTCTGCTAGAATGCACAGTCCCAGTACACACAACCTCAGCACAGTAAATCAGTAGCACAGAAAAGCTTTTCAGGTTCATGGGCACTTGGGAAAGTCTTTATGAAGTAATTTTCCAGCAACATTTTGCAGCAGCAAGTTTGACTTACTTCTTTCCTCCCTCCAGGCTCTCTGAACCTGGATAAACACTGCCTGGCTGTGCTACTGGTGCCAGAACAAACCATGTTCTCTGTCACTCAGACTTACCACAGTAAACTTATAGATACTGACATGAGAAGACAGAAAACAAAAACAAAACAAAAAAAACCAAAACAATCTTGTGGAAGAAAAACATCTGAACTGTTTGCAATTTAGAGCCTTGACATTCTATTTCATTCAACAACAACCAGATTTTATCTCAGAATAGAAATTTACAGATTGAGCCGCACATCCCTACTGAACCAGCTGTAGAATTGTTCAATAGATTTGCGATCCTGCAAACCTTTCTCCCCTTCATTCCCCTTTACTCCCGCTGAATGACGGACACTGCGCTGTAGTAACGTTCCGCTTGGCACAGATACAGGAGACCCAGAAGCCTATTTGTGTTGCTCCGTGCGTACACAGAGGAAGCATCTCGAGAGCAACGCGGCGCAGCTGTGCCGGCTCCTGTGCGGTGGAAGGAGCTGCCCACACAGAGCTGGCACCCTGCTGTACTCGTGGAGACCTGCAGCAGCAAAACAAGGGTTTGATGGGAAGATGCAACACTCACAAGGCAGCCAGTCTGAGGCTGGCTCTGAGCACACCGAGGACCAGAGCATGGGGTCATGCTAGAGAAGACCATCTCAGCAGTAAGAAGTCCTTCAGACGCAAAACTTCAGGTTATAAAGAGTACAGTAGGCCCCTGGAAAGAAGGATGCCCAGGCAAACTGCAAATTTTTACCATGGTATTTACCTGCAGATTTTTACTATGTCATTTCTGTGTGTGTTCATGAATATATAGCAAATTACGATGTGTCCAGGAGCTTATTAATCCCCTCAGTAATGTAGCATAATGCCCTAACCCTTTGAACCCTGAAGTACCACACTGCAGTACTACTTTTTGGGCTTCCGCGTTGCAGTACAAAATGGAGGGCGGTGAAGGGAAAGGAACATACAGTACTTTCATAGCAGATTTTAATACTCTGGGTTACAGGCCAAAGAAATAGTTGGCAATTCATCTCCGCTCCCCAACCTGGATCCAGAGTGGTCACCAAGGAAACTTGCCCTCACTCTTCCGCTATGCCACTTAGATCGCACGCGTGGCGCAGGCTGACACCTTCCTTGCTACAGCCCAGCAAACAACGTCGGCTTTCAGGCCAACCAGAAATAATGACCCCTCAAGTGAGTCATACAACGTATCGCCATTTACTATCTAAGATGGTTGCTTTAACAGCGTTACGCTGGGAATTCAGTTAACCCACCCCACAGACTTGGATTTCAGCAATATTTAAGCCACTGGCTTTTCCATCAAAGGTTTGAAAGACCTAGTGCTTTTTCTTTTTTTTTTTTATTTTTTATTTTTAATAACTACACAAGAAATGCCACTTTACAAAATTTATGGCTGGCCCAATGGCAAATCTGGGGTTGGTCTGTAAGGCTCCTGAACAGCCTGACTTCTTTAAAAAAATAAATTTAAAGAAAAATTAAGACAATATAGAGTAAAAACATTCCTAGCAGAAATTAGAAATATGTTTCCTCTCTCCAGAGATCAGGCTTACCGTACTTTTAACATGTACTGATTTTTTTTTTTTTATTTTATTTTTTTAATTGGACAGGTATCAGACAAACCTCCTTGGTCCTTTTTTTTCTGCTTTCCACTGATTTTTAAAGACTGTGGCTGATAAATACTATCAATTTCAGTTAGTAGCTTAGTCCTAATCAGGTCATATTGCAGTTCACTGCCTGGGGTCCTGCCCAGCAAGCAACACTGGCCCAGCAGAGCCATCCTCCGTCCTTCGGTTGCCATAGATACTCCTCAGCGACCTCCTGACACATTTACTTGGCTGGCAAACAGAAACTGTCATCGCATCAAGTGCTGGTCCCTCTTCTTGTTGTTACTAATACCCTTCTTTTTCCTAGTGGCACTGAGGACATCATTGCATTCATATTCATGTGGTGAAATTGCCATACAGCTTCACAGCGAGGTCTGAACTGCTTCAAGCACCCCCCCTGCAACTCTGATGCAGCAACTGAAACCGCTCATACTAACCCCGAAACACACGCCGAACCCTCTTACAAGGCATCACGCCAGTGGAAGGCTCCAAACTAGAAATCCAATTTCAAGATCAAACCCCAATCACAAAGAGTTTTATTAGGTTTGAGATTTATTACGGAAGTGACTCAAATTTCTGTTTCAAATTATTCCTCCCAGCAGGCTAGCTTTCTTTTCACATTGCCTTCCTTTCCTTCTAAGGCATTTTAAGATCTTTATTTTTACTACAACCTGGAGAATAAAAGAGGTCACTAATACCTTTATTTGGCTTGCAGAGCTGGAGAACGTCAGGATCCCAACATGACAACAACAGAAGAGAAATTTTTAAAAAACCCACAATACTTGTAGCAAGAAATCCAGGGTTTACTTTCCCTAAGAATATTCAAGTTGCAACAAAGGAAAACAACAGAATATCAGAGTCCTCCACAGAGTAAGTGATTCCATTTTCAATCATGGAAAAAGAACTATATTTAGAAATGCATAATACGTTACTTTCTCTTCTGGTAAAATCAGTGGAAATAAGAGAACCAGATGGCCAAATATCTATGGAATATTCAGATCTATTACACTGATGCAGAAACATTAGAGAGGAAGAAATCCTACACGTCTTGAGAGTAGCCTGTGCAGACCACATAATAACAAATGAGATCATTATGCGCAGCCTCGAAGCAAATGGTCTTTTGACTTTCAACAATTTACGTGAGCCATGGAATGTCAAGTTATTATCATCTTTTTCTATTAAAAAAAATTCCTGAAGCATTATTCCTTCCGATTTAGCACAAAGATTATACAATGAAAAACCTCTACTCCCACTAAATAATCATCTGGCAACTTCAGTGATGACAGGATTTGAAAATGCTGGTGTTACAAAACATTGGTTTACTATTTAAGTGCAAGCAAAAAATGAAAAGTACAGCTCTGAATCCCAGCTTGAAAAAAGCAACACACCCACCAAAGCATCACTGATGCAGATAGCTAAAAAACCACGCCGGCAAAGGGGAAACATTATCGCCGCTTTAACGCTCTCCAGCAAAGCAAGCTTCCTGGAGAAGTTGTGTCAGCAGCTCCACAGCATCCTCTCACGATGGAACGAGTTTTGCTCATGGAAGTCAATGGCATTGCAGAGCACGCTTACAGCAGTCACTCAGTATTGAGCCCATGCCAGGTCTTTAAACTGCCGCACGGAGGAAGGATGATGCAGCACCAAGAGCCCTACGGTGGGACTTGGGAGACGCAGACTCAGCTCCCTGCCGTGTCACACTCCGGGCCGGGGCACGAGCCTGGCTCCGGGCTTGATTCGGCCAGCTGAGCAGAGCAGGCACCACAGCTTCCCCGTCTGAGGGGAGCACTGCGGGCACAGACACAGGGAAGCCCGAGATGCTCAGGCATTTACTGACGTGCCACACACAGACTCCCTAGATGGTCCCTGGAAAGCGAATCCTGCATTGCTGTATTCTGCTCTTCACCAAACAGATAACTAAAACTGGAAGGGACAGGAGAAGGAAGCAAGTAGCTTTGAATTTAACATGCAAAATGAAATTCTGGCAACATTTCCACTTGAAAAATCAGTGGTTTAGACACTCTCCAAAAATAACAGCAGCTCTGTTCTAACTTTATGGCTATAGTTACGGTAACATTTTCAGTACCACCATGCTTCTGAAATACAATCAATGGTTACCAGAAAGTTTTGTTAAAATAGTTTTGAGGCGAAATCTGATGTTCTGTTTTCTTAGGCTGCAAACAAATGTGATCAGCGCTGACATGAAAAGCATCTGAACTGTGCAAACACTATTTTCTTCTATAAACACTGACAGAAAAGCACCTACCAATACTGCCATGACCCAGTCTAGCTGATTACAAACTATTTCAAGCCCTGCCTCTATACATTGTGTTAAAAATAATCTAATGCTCTGTTTTATAACAGGGAACTGAAAAATATGATGACAACTGAAGAACCATATGAAACAGAGGCTCTGGTTTTAAACATGTTCATGGTGTGGAGGATCACGAGCAGATTTTCTAATAGTGCTTTCCTCCTCCCCCTACCCCCCCACTCCCATTTTCATATGAGAATGTCCTACACTGACACATCCCTCAAAGGATTTCCCTCCTGCTTACCCACAAACTGTCCAGCCCCCACAAAACTGAACGGATTGCACATGTCAGCCCAACTAATTAATTCAAGCTGACAAATAGCTACCCAGTCATTGAAGGATATGTACCTACACACTGTTTTCCCACACACATTTTGCTTGTGTATTTCATGTTTAGACAGCCTAATATATTAATCAGTGTGAACAGGGCAAGAAGGTTAAACTAATCAGACAATTTATACTGGATTCAAGATCTTTTTACTTGCCTCAAGAGTGTGAAGTGGCCTTTATGTGTATGAAGATCAAGACCTGAGATTTGGACATTTTAAGTTACTGGCAGGAAAACTCTGAGCTATAGTGGTGGATTTGACTACAGTCCCCAAAAAGGAACATACCTGTACCTGTATTTATAGATATATAGTCCCAAAGGCCACAAGGTTCTTCAGTCACTACAGATGTCATTCTAGAAGACACAGGATATGCACTGAACCCTTTAAGCCCTCAAAAACTCTCCCAAGAAGACTACTTGACCAGGCCTCAAACACGAAAACAGTCTGGGGACGACTTCAAACATGGTCTTTCTGTCCCGTCCATGTCCGCCCCCCGTCCTTTCTTTTTCTTTCTTTTTTCTTCACAGTTCACACATCTTTGCTCAATTCACTGAATTGAGGTTTAAAGCAAGAAAACACAGTCATGAAGCTCAGTTGTGATTAACTAGCAGTAACTTTGCAATTATAGACAGGAAAAAAATCACTGCTTAAAACTCATTATATTTTTATCTACACATACATGATTACAAGCAACTTCTTTGACACCAGATATGCCATGCATTCTCTGCACACCACTGCAGCTTCAACCATGAACTTATATCCGCTTAACCCTGTCAGAGACAAGCAAATTGTTACACTAACAAACCAAACAAAACTAAAACCCAGAAATCAACCTCCTTGTGGGTTGCTTAACCAAACTACAGCATCTTGCCCCGTGCAGGGGAAACCTCAGTGTTTGTGTACCTGTGAACTGCTTTTTACACTTCTGCAGTTAACTCAAGCATTTTCCCCATCCACATCAATCAAGCTGCCAAGGATCAGACGTGCCAATGGCTCACTCAGGGACAGCGTAGCAAGTGTCTTGTCTACAAGCCAACGCACACCTACACAAGCCATGTGCAGTTATGTTAATTACGAGGGGCCTTTGGTATGCATTTGGAGAAACCTCTGAATTCCTGCCTCATGATGTGGTAGCTCAAGTGCTTTCTGACATGCACCCTGCACACTGAACACCAAAGCTGGCTGGAAAATAGCTGCCAGCACCACCCTTAGAGCCATGTTCCCACTGTTAGCGAACTTCTCATAGCTGAAGGCACTTGCTCCCAAAATATCAGCCTGTAAGGTGATGGATCAGCATCAGCAAGACAGGGGAGGCTGGGTTTTTTTTTTATGGTTTTCTTTTTTCCAGCCAGTTCTGACATACTATGATGCTAAAACAACATCCCTGGTGTTAGTGAGTCCAGTGTAAGGCAGTGTATTAGCTTTGGTGTTTTCATTCTAAAAGGAGGAGAATCCCTTAACTTAATATCCAATACATTAAATCCACTTTAAGTAATGTACTAGAAAATTAAATTCAACCAGAAGGCCTAAGTAACAGCTCTGTATTGCGATCACAGGCACCGTACAAGCAGCTGCAGCTCACAGTGCCTGTAGCACGTACTACCAGCACCTTGCAGGCCTGGAGAGGAGAGCTGAGGTATCGCTCCCACCCCCTCCCCCAGCAAATGTTCCGTTTGTCAACAGAGAGAGATTCTGCTAGGAAATTAACAGATTAACAACTCATTTCCATCAAATCACTGGGCAATAACAAAAAGGAGTTCAATACAGGAGGTCAGGATTCAGAGCTCCCTTAAGTAAGCACAAACTAGGGTAACACACATAATTTCAGAGGTTACAGGAAGAGGAGATCTGTCCTTTAGCTGTGATCAACGAAGATCAAACATAAATTTGCAGTTTGGCATGGAAAGGCCTCAGCCACTGGGAAGTGGTCTTCAGTCAGTGTCACTCAGTTCAGTGACCACTGAATTAGGCTGAAAAGGTGTCTGTGTTTTGAACTTTCTTGAATAAAGGACAAATATAAAGAGTCCAGTAGAGCAGACAGACAGGCAGACAGCTAGGTATTAAAAGCTCCATAGATAACTCTGGCAGTATCACCCACACAAAACATAGACATTGAAGAAATTTCATATGCAATAGCCCTGAAGCTCAGATACCATAATGCAGCTTAGATCCAAAAAATATGTTTTTAAAGTGGCACAAACGATTGTCCATTTATTTTATAAGAGAAGGCCAGCCACATCCAACAGCACACTTCAGGAACCATTAACACAGTGGAATTCATTCACTGCTTCTTATTCTCAGTATACACACAGAGAAGGAGTGAATAACTATCATCAACCAGAGCAGTACCAGCTTGCTAAATGGTGATCCATTTTATTTCAAAATGCTGCTCCTGCTAAAATTTAAAACATTGTTCCTCCTGATCATTTCTCAAAATAGGCCCCATAACAGCACAAAGCAGGCAGAGGCAGTCAAACTGACCCAAGTTCCAATCTGAGGCACTGTATGTTTTTAGCGCAGCATTTTGAACTCGGAACTGAAAAGAAACAATTCTGAAGCACATTTCACTGAGCAACTCACAAGAAAAAGGCTGCAAACCCAGACTTTCATAGACGTTCAAACCTGTAATGCTTCACTCCCACCATTGTTCTAAGTGCTGAATAGACACTCTCTGCTCCCCACGCACTCACACGCACACGTGCATGCTCCCGCGCACTCCGTGTCACACCATGTACTCACTTCTAATAGTAAATTTGACAGAAAGGAATTTTATTTTTACACTTTCGCACCACCCACTCCTAATTAATGTCAATCAGCATCTTCTGCCTAGTACACACTGCAAACATGCACAGCCTTATCTGAGCTGGGAGGGCTAGCAAAAAATTCCACTGCTGCTACGAACTGAGTGGGCTCCACCTGATGGATTCACACAGGAAGGACCTGGACACGCACGACCCTCCTGAGGGGTCACTGAAATGCTCTGACTTCTGAGGGGATGTTTCTGTTGGTTGGTTTGTGCTTTTTCCCCCCCCAGATATGAAAAGCAGGTAATTCTCCAGTTCGGAAGACTCGCTGCAGACTTCCTGAGGTACAAGTGGGAGCAGGGACTTGCCAGCACATCTCAACAGCTGCCAGGAACAGTGGCAGCAGCAGGAGGGACAGCAAGGGAATTCTGCTGGTGACTTCACCAGAGACAGTCCACGCTGTTTAGACAACCATGAACCAGAGCCAGACAATTAAAAATGCTGTCAGCTACCTGATAGGTGCCTATACTTGCACTCCCCAGTTGTCCCGATAACCACCCCAGCAGCAAAAGTGAGGGTGGGAAAATCTTGCCCCCCAAACCTAAAGCAGACAAACTCGGTTTCCCAGCTCACACAGCACTCACTTCTTTTTATAGACTGCTTTTCTCTCAGATGCAAAAGTAAATCCAGCTCAGATGATTTCCCTGCCTTAACTTTTGTACAAGAGGAAGATAGAAAGCTAAAAAAAGAAAATTAGACACTTCATGAAATCCGTGATTAAGACACAGAAACTAACACGACAGATGGGCTGAAACATTCAGGGAGCTTAGTTCATCAGCCCATGTTTTTCAGAGATCTACAGTAAGCTATTGTCTTCCCCATTTAGAGTTTTTAAATCCCGTTTTTCATTGCAGTAATCTAACACCATTTCTAAACTTGGAGTTCCCTTGTTGGGTAGTCCAAAATAAACCCCAATATTTACTCAACTGGCACACGGTCCTACAACATAGCTATGGGGTTGTTTATCCCCCTTCCTTTGGCTTTTTTCAGGTGCAAATAAAGACCACCACCGTTGGCTCTGGGAAGGTGAGCTTGCTGGGGCAGCAAAGTGGGGTGGCGGCGGATGGGGAGGAAAATAAGAGGCTGCTCAGGCAGCACCTGGCTGCACCTCACTCTGCTCTGTTGCACGCTTTGCTCCCGTGTGTGCACCCACAGCAGGAGCCGCCGTCCATCCCTGGCATTAGCCGGGTTATTACCGTGCAGGCAGAAACACAAGCACAGCTACGCAGCTAACTCCCTCTTACAAACGTTCATCTCCCGGGGGTAAGAAGCAGCAGTGAATACTGCATGCTCTGAAATGAAGGGCAGATTGCTCCTAGGAAGGGTGCTCTGCCCCTCCACCAGCTCATTGCTCACAATAAGGACTCAGGCTGGCCCGCCCCCCCCCCCC
>Ga0065711_1031955_pt1 | contig 28328 bp, 28 predicted proteins | sample Hoacrofraction12_FD_59098 | JGI IMG/M metagenome (GOLD analysis project Ga0065711, IMG submission 59098) | Hoatzin crop microbial communities from Cojedes, Venezuela - Epithelial fraction 12 v2 (version 2) | ecosystem: Host-associated > Birds > Digestive system > Esophagus > Crop | place... | reverse complement strand
GACCCATGGAGGGGGCTGGGGGGAGAGGTGGGAGATCAGGGGTTGTCCCTGGTGCATGTCTCCTGGGGACGGAGCGTTTTCCAGCGCTGGGCTCCTGCAGAGCAGGCTTTCGCCTTCTAAAATTCCCTTTTGACCAAAATTGAAGTATTTGCATGAGAAGATCGATTGAAGGGAGAAAGAAAAAAACCCACAATCAAAGGCTTTTGGCTTTCTGGCAGGAAAGTCTGAAATGCCGATTTGGGTTGAGACGGACGCTGCCGTGATCGAGGGCTGGCTCAGCTCCGCTGCCCGTTGATTTTGCTGTGGGGATGTACACACACACACACACACACACCCCCACACGCGTGCGCACGCGTGTGCACACAGACACACGCACACATTTTCTCTTCTATATAGGAAAAAACAAAGAAATCCCCAGTGCTTTAGCCGAAACGCTGATTCAAACCAACTGTTGGTGGCCCCGGCCGCCTCTGTCTGCTTTCCATTACCCACAGCCCCGCCGCGGCTCATGACGGTGACTTGAAACAAGCAGGCAAACCCCAAAATTAAGACTAAAAGCGACATTTTGCCTTCCCGGGGGAAGGGCAGAGAGAAACCCTCTTCCTAAGGCAGCGGTTCTGCCAGGAAAAAAGCTCTCCCCGCCCGCTCCCCTCCGAGCAGCAGAGGATGCTCCCCGGGAGGGTCCGTGTCGCGGGGTGGGGGGACGGCTGGGACCCCCAGCCCCCCCCGGGCTGGGGGGCTGGGGCAGAGGGGTCCGCAGCGGGCGGGGGGCTGCGGGGCAGGGCCGGGGGTGCCGGTGGGTGTCTCCGGGAGCGGTGACTGAGCGAGGCGGTGCCTGGGCTGGGGGCGGATTTTTTGAGAAGAGCCTCGGCTCTTCAGAGCAGCGGCAGCCGCCGGAGGAGTTGGGCGGCTGTTTCTCCCTTCTCCGCCCGGAGGAGGAGGAAGAAGAGGAAGAAGAGCAAGAAGAGGCTTGGGCTGCCGCCCCTCCGATCCTCCCCCCCCTCCCTTTTTCCCCTCCCGCCCCATACCTTTATGGACGAGCGCCGGAGCCTTCTCCACTCTCCGGCTGCCTCCTCTGCCAGCCGGCATCGCCCGGGCGACTCGACCAGCAGCCACCACAACCTGGGCTACACCGAGCAGCTGCCCCCCGCCGCCCCCCAGCCGGCCCCCGACCAAGAGGAGGAAGAGGACGAAGAAGGGGAGGAAGGCAGCATGACCGTGGTGGGGAGCGGCGGCGGAGACCCTTTGCTGGAAGAGCCGCAGCATCCTCATCCTCTGCTCGGGGGGGACCGCTACGATCACCCCCCGACTGCGGCCGCCGTCCCCGCCGGCCAGCCCGCGGGCGGTGGGGAGCACGAGTGCTGCGAGCGGGTGGTGATCAACATCTCGGGGCTGCGGTTCGAGACCCAGCTGAAGACACTGGCGCAGTTCCCCGACACGCTGCTGGGGGACCCACGGAAGAGGATGCGTTACTTCGACCCCCTCCGCAACGAGTATTTTTTCGACCGTAACCGTCCCAGCTTCGACGCCATCCTCTACTACTACCAGTCAGGTGGGCGCATTCGGCGACCCGTCAACGTCCCCATCGATATCTTCTCCGAGGAGATCCGCTTCTACCAGCTGGGGGAGGAGGCCATGGAGAAGTTTCGGGAGGATGAGGGTTTCATTCGGGAGGAGCAGCGGCCGCTTCCCGACAAGGAGTTTCAGCGCCAAGTGTGGCTTCTCTTCGAGTATCCTGAGAGCTCTGGGCCGGCCCGAGGCATTGCCATAGTCTCTGTCCTGGTCATCCTTATCTCTATTGTCATCTTCTGTCTGGAGACCCTGCCTGAATTCAGGGATGACCATGACTATGAAGGAACTGGAGGGACCTTCGGGACGGGTGGTGGTCCTCTCCCACCCGATGTCTTCACCAACTCCTCGGCCTCGGCCACTTCCATGGTGTCGTCCTTCACCGACCCTTTCTTTGTGGTGGAGACTTTGTGCATCATCTGGTTCTCCTTTGAGCTGCTGGTCCGCTTCTTTGCCTGCCCCAGCAAGGCCACCTTCTCCAAGAACATCATGAACATCATAGACATTGTGGCCATCATTCCCTACTTCATCACGCTGGGCACCGAGCTGGCTGAGAGGCAAGGCAACGGCCAGCAAGCCATGTCCTTAGCCATCCTTAGAGTCATCCGGCTGGTCAGGGTCTTCCGTATCTTCAAGCTCTCCCGGCACTCCAAGGGGCTGCAGATCCTGGGGCAGACCCTCAAGGCCAGCATGCGGGAACTGGGTTTGCTCATCTTCTTCCTCTTCATCGGCGTCATCCTCTTCTCCAGTGCCGTCTACTTCGCAGAAGCCGATGACCCCAGTTCAGGTTTCAGTAGCATCCCCGATGCCTTCTGGTGGGCAGTGGTGACCATGACCACGGTGGGCTATGGGGACATGCACCCCATCACCATTGGGGGCAAGATCGTGGGCTCTCTCTGTGCCATCGCAGGGGTGCTAACCATCGCCCTCCCCGTGCCTGTGATAGTCTCCAATTTCAACTATTTCTACCACCGGGAGACAGAAGGTGAGGAGCAAGCCCAATACCTGCACGTTGGGAGCTGCCAGCACCTCTCATCCAGCGAGGAGATGAGGAAGGCTCGCAGCAATTCCACCCTCAGCAAGTCCGAGTACATGGTGATTGAGGAAGGGGGAATCAACCACAGTGCATTCAAACAGGCTGCCTTTAAGACAGGCAACTGCACAACCACAAACAATCCCAACTGTGTGAACATCAAAAAGATCTTTACGGATGTTTAAAAAAGCGAAACCAAACGAACAGCAACAAAATCTGAGGATGCGGTAAAAAAATAATAATAACAATAATAATGCAAAGTGACTGTGTACTTGGTGTTGTGTGGAACATGCACCATCGTCGGTCTGTGTGTGCCCTCGTTTTTATACGTTTATTTTTTTAGATCCTTCCTTTCTAAAGATCAAAATAAAGGATTTAAAATTCTCCGGAGAAGAGGACGGCTAAAGGGTAAAGAGAAGGAGGATGAAGACAAAACACACTCACCGTCAAAACAGGTGTTTGTTCTGCAACGTGTTGCAGGGCTGCTTTTGTTTGCTTGTTTTTGGGGACCTCTTGCTTTGCTCCTGATTCCCCCCCCCCAGAGGCAGCGTGTAGCCGATTTCCCTTCCATCCCATAAGCTCACTTGCTGGATTAACAACCCTGGGTTGGGTGGGGAGACGAGGAAAACGTGTTGCAGAGCGTACTGGAAGGGGGTTGGGTGGAAATAACCGTTTCATTTTGCAGAGAGTCTCTGTTACCACATTGTTAAATGATGCTTAATATTGAAGCATGTGGTGTGCCGTTACAGGCACAGCACAGATTCCCTTTTCTCCCCCGTTAGATCAGTTATGAAATTCTAATCTGGTCAGAGATCGAGTGCAAGAAGTGCTGATTTAAATAGGAAAAAAATAAAAAAAGCAGCCCTTGTTTTCTATTCTCAGTTCCCTTCCCCTGTAGCCCTGCGGCATGATTTCATCCGATGTCCAATCTGTGGCCGTGCGGCGGGTCTGTGTGCGGGGAGGAGGGAGGCGAAAGGCGAGATGGAACGGTTTCAGGAGCCGACTGCGCGGGGAGCGGTGCCGGCGTGGAGCGGGGCATGTGGGCTCCGTGACAGGCTCCTCGCCGTGGCTGTGCAGCCTCAAACCCACCCAGCTGGAGACAAAGGGATGCTTCCTCCGTTTTTTTTGCAATGCTTTTGGGAGAGATGCAGCCGCTTATCATCGCAAGAAGATTAAAGTGGCGAACACGCCTTCCAGCGGAAGTCACTAATTCGGACAGGAGCGATGCAGTTGCCATGGCGACCCTGGTTTCCTGGGAAACCCCCAAAGGTTGTCATGGCATCCCTTCTCCCATCCCCCTTGGTCCCTCGCTCTTCCCACAAAAAACCTTTCCAGATGGTTCCAGCCCCGCCATCCCGCGGGACACCGTGGCTCTGCCCGGCTGTGTGACCCCATCCCGGCACCCCCTTCCCAGGCCACGTCTCCCCCACGGCTTCCCCCGTGCCGAATTAAGCGCCCGTAGGCAATAAGCACACCACAAATCCACCTCTCCCTCGCAGAGGAGCTCACACCTCGGCAGTGGAATTTGGGGATGGAGTCTCTCATCCTGCAGACACGAGTGCCCGCTCCGCCAAGACTGACTGTGTGCTGCACGAAGCCCGATGTTTTCCCCTAAACCCCGTGCGAAATGGCACTGAGCAGCCAGCGGGAAAGCTCGGCTGAGAAACCTCGGCAGCTTTTTCAAACAAGAGGGACAGATCTATAAAGAGTGGGATTGAAAAGTAACCAAAACCCCACCGGGGAAAACACACCGGCTTCATCTTTCCGTTGTGCACCAGGGGCCACAGGACATCTGATGGGATCAGGTGAGCTTTGCACGGAGTAGGGTTTAATGCGTCATAAGGTAATGTTGCTTTTTTGGGGGACCAGCCTCGTGTTTTGTGCTTCTTAGTTTTATTTTTCAGCTTAGCCTGCTGCTCTCTGGTATTTTTGTGCACGTTAGGTACGGTGGGACAACATCCTATAGCTCCTCTGCTTATATTTGCTTTTCACTTTGCTTTTTAGTGCTATGCATAGGAGGAAAACCCTGCTGCTTTTCTGCAGCTGGATTTCTTCAGTTCTGTGCTAAAAAGGTTATTTGCAGCGGTTTAATGCTTCGGTCTGACCCCTGCCATCAAAGCAGGCTGAAGGCAGGGCCTGGCTGCTCAGCTCGAGTGCCTTGGCTCCAGCTCTGCTCTGTTTTGCTGGGTTTTGGGTTAAATAAAACCAGATTCCTTCAAAGTAGTGAACTGCCCAGGGATGCTGTTCGATACCTCCCATGACAAAGAGAGATTTGATCCCAACCTGCCCGAGTCGCACCTTTCCCAAGGCTGTGGGAAGGGGGATTTGTCCTGAGAGATGCTGGCCATGCTGAAATCGGAGTTTGGTTGGGATTTTACCGGGACTTAAAAGAATCAGGACAGTTTGTAACACTCTCCCTTAGCCTTGCCTCAGCCCCAGTTAATAAAACCCTTATAACCAAGAAAAACATCGGAGCAGCTCCTCAGCTAATGGTGTGTGACAGCTGCATTGGAGCTCCTGTAGTTCCACCAGCTGAGGATCTCACAAGTGATCTTTGTTAGGGAGATGCTCTGGAGCATGGAGAGAGGCAACAAACCTGGGATCCCTTGTCTGGGATAATTGGGAACACACCAGTGCACTGTTTCCCCATGCTGAAATGTCATTTCTACCTACGAGCTCTCACTTTTTGCAGTTATTAAAGCTTTGCCCCACGCCTATTACTAAAAGGAGGATTTGAGTTTAAAAGCAGGGGAAACAGCCCTGCTCAGAGAGTTTCCAGATGAGTTTTGTGTCTGCCTTTTCTCCGTGGCAGCTGCAAGGGGTACGGAAACCACATGTTCTCCTGGAAATGGCACAGTACCATTTTCGGTTTCTCTGCCATCTGAAAGAAGCAGAAACCTTGCAGGTTGTTACTTTGCTTTCCTGACTACTCCCTGCCTTATTTTGTAGGGGCAGAATAGTTTAAAATGGATTTTTTTGCCAGTAAAAGGTGCTGTGTGGGAGAGGTGGCAAGGAAGCCACTTCATCCACCGGAGTAAAAGGCAGCTTTGCTCCGGTACCGAATGGTATCGCTGCGAAATGTAAAAGCACTGCTGCTCTGTCTTTAAGATATGTGGAAAAAAGGGGATATCCTTTCAGTGCTCTGCCCCGTTTCTGTCTGCCTCTTCCCTCGGAGCTGTCTCATTAGGTACCGTTCAGCACGATGAATGCTTTCTGTTGCTGCACGGTCTGACGGCTTCTCTGAAACTGGCTGCCGCGTGCGTCGTGCCAGGAATTGGAGAGATCGCTGAGAGATTGCTCTCTTTGCAGCCAGCTGCTGATTTAACTTTGCTCTCTTGCGATGTGCCTCCTGTCAGGACTTAGGACTGCTCTGACAGTCACTCGGGAGTTAAAGATGAGCCTCAGCCTGTGCAGCGTGTCGGACTTGGCTGGTTCTAATGTGCTTAGAGGGGCAGCATTAGGAGATTAGTGTTAGCGGAGCTGCCTGCCTGCTGTCTGGCAGCCTGCTGCAAAGCCTTCCCAAGGCAAGGCGAAGGGCTTGCCTAGACCCAGCTTATTGCATTAAATGGGGGAAAGTGTCTACCGAAAGCTGCTCCTGACATTTAAGATCGCACCGAAAGCAAGCAGGGGAAAGGCTGTGTGCCTAGGCAGTCCCTGGCGTGGACTCCCCAGCTTGTTGTCTGCATGTGCAGCACAGCAGGGATGCTCTCCGAAATGTCCTCCTCCTCCTTTGTCCTTCGTACCTGTCATCTGAGAGATGAAATGACACTGCTGGCACCAAAGGACGGGAGCAGGGATGGGAGCAGGCAGCTCCCACCCCAGGGACACAGCCCTGGGAGGCCACAGCTGCCCCCCCAGCTGCTTTATGTATTCAGTTTCTACAGGGGCTCTGGGTGATAGAGAGCCTTGTACAGCCTCCTACCTCCTTTCTCAGGCTCCTTTCCGTCTCCCTCTGCCCATATTTTAGGACCTGTTCCCTTCCCCTGTTTAAGCTCTGGATGCCACCTTGAAACAGGGCCAGATGCATCCTTGGTCCCTTGAATCCAGGGGACACGCAGCCACCCCAGCCCTGGCCCCTCCACTCGGTACTTTGACACCGTCACATTTTTCTCCTGCTTATATGCCCTTTTTTTGTGTGTATTTGCAGGCCTGAACTCTTCTAAAAAGATTCTGTTGTTGTGTTGTTGTTCTGCACCACAACAGATGCCCTCCAGGTGCTTGTGGTGGCCAGAGGAGCAGAGCAGTATCCATCCCACCCCACCTGTGCACACAAACAGGGGCTGGAGATATCTCTTTCCTCCGGGAGGGTTAAATTTCTTCCTGGGCAATTGTTCCATCACTTAACAAAAGAAGTTGGGTTTTGGTTTTAATCCCCAGTTTACGGACAGTTAAGTGGAGGCAAAGGGCGGAGAAGCGGCTTCCCCAGCAGAAGGGAAGGAGCCATCCAGAGCGAAGGGGTCTCTCCTGGCAGAGCTGTAGTGCGGGGAAAGGGTCTCTTGCAGCCGTTGGTGTGTATGGGGAGCGTTCTGCGTGAAATCTGTTTAATTGTGTAGTTTGGAGCCCTCTTTCTGCCAAGCTTTTAAAATATACATATCTTGGTGAGAGCACATGGAGGCTCCCATCGCAGCCTGATGGAAGGCAGGGCCTTTTTTTTTTTTCCATTCTTAAATTCTTTAACAAGTGATCTCGGGGTAGGCTGCAAACCTGTGAGTGCAAACAAACAAACAGGATTTAAATGCGACTCATTTTGCCCTTTGGTCTCAATTGCTGTGTACCGGGAAGGAGACCTTGGAGCACCGCCATCCTTGTGCAGAGGCAGTCGCACGGGTGCAGGGAACCAGGGACTTTCTGGACATTACGGGATGCTTTGGGCAGGGCAGTATCCTATGAATTGTCTCCTCCGCTGCTACGGAGCCGGTACTGCTCTTCTGCATCCTTCCCCGCTATGGGTCCACACCCATAGTCCCAACAGGGTGCTTGGGTCGACTTTGGGTGTTGACATTTTGGGGTTGTTTTGGAGTGGGTGCCGTGAGGTGCCTCATCCTGGTTGGGAATCGCTTCTCTGAGAGTCGGAGGGTTTTGGCTTCGTTTTGGGGGTGGTAATAGAGGGTTTTCTTAGGGCACAGGTAAGCCTGGCGTGGGGAGGGGCTTACAGCCCTGCTGTAGGGCAGAACTGTCCCACATCGGGGGCACGTTCGCTGCAGGGGGAGCCCTGGAGAGCAGCCCCAGCCCTGTCTCCGCAGCATCTGGCTCTTGCCCCAGCCGAAGGTCTCCTGGCTCCGCTGTGGTTGAGCCCAGGATACAATCAAGACCTTTTACTCCCGCACTTGGCTTCCCGGACAGGAAAGTGAGTAATGGTGTCTCTGTCAAAGCAATACTCATCCCACCCGATGGGACGCGTGTTTGCTGCTTTGCGCTGGGAAGGCGTCAGGGCTCCTGCGTTTTGTCACCCAGCGAATCCCATTTTTTGCTCATGAGAGCCGTCCTCCGTGCGGCAGAGGGATGTGTGCGGGGTCCCACGCTGCCCTTGTACCTGGAGCCCTTTTATCCCCGCTGCTGGCAAAACTCAGCCAACAATGCTCTGAGAAAATCCCCTATGAGCTTTTTCTTCCACGAACAAGGCGCTGCTTGATGAGACCACCAAGTTTCAGGGTCCGTCTTTGTCTCATCACCGCTCAGAGTGGGAATTTTCGGCGCTGAGGATGCTCCGCAGCAGGGCAGGAAACCTCCACGCACGAACCTCCCTGCAGGGCACCATCAGTTTGCTCCTTCTTATGAACCAGGACATGCTCAAGTAAATTAAAGCCTGTCTGCTCTCTCATTCAGCTTGTCACTCGGGTTAAGAGTAGCTGAAGTGCTTCCCGATCGCCGGTCTTCCCCCGTTCATAACAGGAATAGTCTGTACCCGGCCATGCTGCACGTTCATACGAAGACCCTCGGCTCGGTGATGCAGACGGCAGCACGCACTGCCAGGTTTGGTTAGAAATGATTCATTTCCTTAAGACTTGTAATTCAGACACTTTTCTGAGCATGTTTAAGCTCTGTCACGTCTGGTGCTTTCCTACAGTTGTTGCGCTTCATTTTTAGCATCTTTAACACATACTGGGTGGGAAGACTTGGTTTGGATGCATGGCTTGCACAACTAGATTAGCCAGTGGCTATCTCTGCCTGGCTGGCAAGGATGCAGAGTGCAGTCAGTTTTATTTTGATGCTGACCAGCACCAGCTGCTTTGCTTTGCTTCCTCCGAAGCACCGTCATGGATAGATACGGAAAATCCTTTGGGGTTGTGTCATGGTTTGCTCAGTGGCGGAAGCACCGAGGGCTCAGCCTTGGTGGGGGGAGCGGGGCTGCTGGCAGCAGGGTTCGTGCTCGGGGTCTGGCTCTCACGGGAAGCTAAAGATTGCAATGGAGCATGGACAGGATGAACCCTCACTTTGCAAAGCCCTTTTTGCCTTTGCAGAAAGATGTGTTTGCTGTCAGGTGCGCTGGTTGCGATACAGGAGCCGAGTGCAATGCAGGGTGGTGGGTGATGCTGTGCTGCTCGGAGGCATTCGGGCGTGGAGTGGGTCCGTGACACCGTGCATCCCTGCGCCCCGGGCCTGGAGGGGGGGAGCACTGTGGCGTTTGCTGGGTGTCTGCTGACGGTCTGCTGGGTGTCTGCTGACGGTCTGCTGGGTGGCTTTGGGCAGGTCAGCTCCTCCGGGCCTGAATTTCCCCATCTGTCAATGACACGGAGCAGCTTCATGAAGTGTTTGCAGTGAAACACATTGTGGGAGGAAGAGGCAGTTTTGAAACACAGAGCAAGAAGTAAAGAATCCTCCAGAGGCTGTATGGCATTCAGCTTTCCTGAGGCTTGCAGAGTGTCAGACCCTCCCCTCGGTACCCCGTTAATTGCCATGATTTCCCCTGGCTGGAGGGAAGCCCAGGGTTTCACCCAGCTTCCCCGGGGATGCCAGCTCTGCCCTGCGGCTCCCCTTCCCATAACCATCCTCCTCTCCTTCGGTTTCTTCACTCTGCGTCTTTACACTTGCTTTTCCATCCTTACAGCTTGTTTCTCCTGAAATCTTTGTGCGTTTATAATCGAAATCCTCTTCTTCCTCCTCGCTGGTCTCTGCTTGCAGCTGCCACTTTGCGCCTTGGTAACGATTCGAACCTCAGGCTGTTGCAGCAAGTCAAAAACGAGATATAAGAAGTTTGGGCTTAAAATGAACCTGCCTGCTGCAAATGTGAGCTTGCAGAAGGGATGTGAAAGGAGTTTGCTGTGAGCCGGGTGTAGCACAGCAGGATAGAAGGGTTTCCTACCTCTGCGAGTGCATCGGTGGATGCCAGCACCCAGCGCTCGTGCTTTACCCTTCAGGTGCCTGAATCATGTTTTACACTTCAGAAATCTCCAAATTAAAGAATGAAATCTTTCTGCTGCACCTGAAACAAGCCTGGGCTCTTCTCTCCTGGGGCTGGAAACCTTTCAGCAAGGTCTGTCCCATCCTGGTTGCAAAATGCTCTGAGAAAGCAAAGCAAGCACAAGGAGACACAAACCAGTGAATGCGACCTGGGTTCAGCTGGTTTTCCAGCTTGTGAGATCTCCTGGGAATTGGCTTTATTGCTCCATTTTCTTAACCAAGCTGTCATGCAGCTCCCTCAGAGGACAGAATTACACAAGCATTTACCTTTATCAGTCAAATGTGGAAGTCAGTGAGAAGAGATATCAAGTTAATATGGTAGGATCTGTTTTCCCTAACCCTGCATTGATTTGCATCAATTATATCTTCCTTTTTAATTCTGTATTAAGACTCTCAGCCGTTCCAGCATATTGTCTGGGATCAGCGACAGATGGCCAGACCCATCATTTTTGCAGGTCACTTTGTTTATCCCTTAAGAAGCTGGCCCAAGAGGAGCTATTTTCCATTCCTCTGGATTTTCACCAGGTCCAGGGCTCAAGAGATGCTCAATACTTGCAGTCTCACAAGCTGCTTCGCCAGATCCGAGTGCTGGGATACAAGTTATTTGGCTTGACCCTTTTAAAAACATCTAATTTTTGTGGCTGCTGTTTAATATCCTCTGTTTCTCTTGGAGCAGAGGGGATTTCATCACCCCCGTATGATGGGAAGACATCTGGATCCCTTTAGGAGTCGGAGCAGCAGTATCTCCTGAATGCTTCTGACTTCTCACTCCCACTGCTTTTCTTGCTGTATTCGGTGAAATAACGTCATCGTTAGGCTGAGGATTTGGAGTTTCCTTCTACAAGGGCAAGGACAAAGCCTGAAAAGGCACCAGGGTACCCCAAAGCACTGGATTATTTGCCTGGTTTGCGAAAATTGTTATTTCCCACCTCATCTGCTCAGCCCCAATCCTGCCGTCCCCTTCTCGGCCACACGAGCGATATTTCCCAGGCCGTGCCAGGCCGAAGGTGCTGTATGGGTTTTATTTGTGTAATACTCCAGCGATGCTTGAGGATCCCGGCAGTTTGACCATTGCTTTTGTGAAAAAGATGGAGCCCTTCCCTGCTGGCAGGTGAGAGGGGGGTGTAATCCCCCCAGTAAGCCCAGTCCAATGAAGCATAAACCCCAGTTAGCTTTAAGCCCATGAATACTCCTTCTGGCACTTCAAGATAAGCTGGTGCTTGAATAACCAGCTGGTCTGAGACCCTTGCAAGGAGCACTAAGCCCCTCTGGTAGCTTATTTTCCCCGAGCACTGGTCTGCCGTGCAAGGGGATCTTTGCTTCTTGTGGGAAATCCCTCTTCTCTTCTTTCCTTGCCTGCTTTTAGCATCCCTGCAGCATCGTCCCTGCACCGTCATCCCTGGAAGATCATCCCTGCGACATCCAGAGCCGCGTCTCACTCTCCTTGGTGTGTGGATCCTATCCCGTTGTGCACAGCTCCATCCTGACTCTCCCTCGGGGGAAGATAGGCTCGTTTCTGGGGATGAGCTGGGACCAGGCAGGTCCTGGTACGTTAGGCTGGTCTGTGAACCATGGATACGGATCCTTCCTACCTTCGTCTCATTACCGGCTGCTAATGAAGCATCCGGCTCACATAATCTGATTTGGTGGTAGCACTCATCTTGTTAGTGTGCACCACACTGGTTTTAATATAGTTAATGAACCTCGCTATAGGAAGCTTTATTAATCCCCACTTGCACAATCACCGCGAAAGGGCCAGAACGTGGGTGTGTGATTCCCGCTGACATACACAGGGCTGAAACCCTCGGGAAACTTGGCCGTGCCCCGTTCACGGGCAGGCGCAGAGCCCGGGACGCGGCGCAGCAGGAGGTGAGATGCTTCAATTACCATGGGGGGAACTAAAGGCAGAGCATACATTTTTCGGAAAATGAGAAGGCTATAAGCAGTTGCATGAAGTTTCTAAGAATTTCAGTGTCTGAAAGACAGAGCAGAGCATCTCACTGTGTTAAAACAGGAGTCAGGATGAGTCCCTCGTGCTGCAGGGTGGCAGACTTCAAAGCTGCCCTGTCGCAATGCCAGCAGGGTTCAAGCACTCCAGAGGCTCGGCAGCTCCAGCACCACAGAGGTTGGGGGATTTTTTTTTTGCCCCTTGCTAGACAGAGACATCCCCGCATCAAAACGGGGTCTGGGGTTTGAGCTCTGCAGGAGCAACTCCCTGGTCGGAGCTCTGGGCGTGGGATCAGCCTCGGCTCCTGCCATCCCCTGTATCAGATTTAAAAGATCAACCAGTTGCTTAATATCATGTGAATCATATCGGGTCGGAACAAACCCAGCTTGATTAAGATAAAAACATAATGAGGAAAACCCACTTTGCGCTAATTATTCTGGATTTGGAACTTGCCATTAATACAAGAAAATGGTTAATAAGGAGAATATATTTAACGAATCTTTTTTCTATCTTTAGCTCGCTTTAGACTGTGCTGCATTTAGTTCATTAAAAAATTTTAATTAGCAAAGTTTCACTTTTCATTTGTGGGGAATGGGGGTGTGAAATTGTCGGAGGGGACCGATGTCCAACATCTCTTCCACTTTACCTTGAAAAAAAATAATAACCTGTTGCTTGTTTTCCAAACCAGGCTGTGCAGAAAAGCAGTTCTCTGCTCTGCCCAAGAGGTAATAGAAGAAGTTTCAAAATGTAGACCTTCAGGACTGTGTTGGGAAATAAAATGTCTCCAAGGAAATGGCAGACATCACGGACATGGTGACTGCTGGTGCTGTGGACTCGACCAACGGAGGGTCTGTCCTCCTTAGTTAAACCCATTTCATATTTCATATCTATATATGAAATATTTGCCACGTTATCTGTGTTTTCGAACAAGTGCATTATGTAGAAGGGAACATCTTTGGAGCCAGAAGATGATCTTCAAATCATGTGCAATACAATGAGACTGAACAAAGCCAGGAAAAAGGAGGAGGGGAGGTGGAAATCATTTGGACATTATTTCAGTCTTTTTTTGTTTGTTTAAAAAAAGCTCTTGAAAGATGAAGCAACCGGAAAGGAAACGTTAACCAGAGCCGCTAACGAGCAGTCCAAGTATTTTGTTAGAGGTGGGAGGATGATGGGGCAAATTTGGTTGCTCTCACTGTTCCCTGTCGAAGGACACGGGCTGTTTTCGGCACTGGGATGTGAATAATGTCTGTTCCATTTTTCTGACTTTCCTGTAAATGCTCTTTATAAGTAGGTATGTGCTATACCAAAGGCTGGGATTTATTTAAAGTCCTTATTAAGAAAGTAACATCTCCGCAGATGCTGAGGAAAATGGTGTTGAACAGTCAACAAGTTGTGCCTTGCTTTCAGGATCACTCCATGAAAAACTAAGGAAAAATCAAATTTCCAGGGGTGGAAAAGGTATAAAAACCCAGTCCTGGCTGGTCGTGCTCCTGCTTCATTTCACGAGAGCCTGTGCACCCTGCTCTGCTGTGCCACGGTACTTCAGTCCCAAGGGAATATTATAGTATAATCTTGCTAATGCTGTAATAAGCGGGAGGTCCATCACTTCTTTGCCCATCGCTGTTTCCTTTTGCACGCTGGTTTTTTTTTGCTCCTCTGACTTCCCCTGCAGCAGGTTAAGATGTGAGGGTTGCCCGTGCTGGGCTGCAAAGCTGTTCAAATGGGTTTCTGTAACCTCACTGCATTTCCTGGGATTGTATGGGTAAATACTATCCCAGTGCAATGGGATAAGTGGTCTGCAAAGGCATAAAGGCAAACGGCAAAGGGCTTGATGGTCTCTCCTGCTTCTGGCTTCCCCCTCTCACCCCAGGCTCATCCACCTTGGCACGCTGCCTCCGTCCCAGCTTTGAGACTAAAACCCGGCTGGCACATACTCCGTCGGAGGAGCAAGGCAATACTTGCGACAGCATTGGGTTTCTGGGCGAAAATAATGTCAGTGGGACTCAGGCGAGCATGGGAACCTCTGCGCCTGCCTTGCAATAATTCACCGGGGATAGTTCGGGGAATGTTAATTTGGACTGGACCAAGCAAAGTGAGCTGGAGGTCGCTTCAAAGAAGAGGATGCTCAAGGGGAGGTGAACAGAGACAAAAGAGTTTAGGGATGTAAAGCTGACTATTGGATTTGTACCGCACATTGCTTTGGGTCCATGTCCAAGGACAAGCCTTAAAGTCTCCACTGGAAAATGGAGCAAGGACCACTTGGATCCTTCCAAAACCTGGACCCTTCACCGAGCAGAGCTATTTACCTGCATTTCAAACCAGATCCCCGGCAGGAGATGGGGAACATCCACAGGAGACACAGGTGGGATGCTTTGAGGCACAACCCAAGTGAGGATGCACCTAAAAATGAACACCCTACCTGGAAGAAAGGCTCTGAAATGGGAAAGCTCGGGGGAATATTTGTGGCAAAGCAACTGGCTGTCTGCACCACCTCTCTGTGCAGAAGAGCTTTGAGGACGAATGAGACCCAGATGGGTTCTGAGCCATCGTTCGGGGCTGAGATCATTCCGGACCTGTCAGCAGATGAAGTCATCCTCCTTTCTGGCTGTCTAAGCCCTGCATGCAAACTTCAGCCAGAATCAGGATTGAGAAATTCACTTCACGGCAGGGAAATGATGTGGTCCTTAAAAGAATGCGTCGACTTTGGTGAGGTTGTGTTTATTTTGTTTGGGTTTTAAACATGGAAAATTTCTTGGCTTGAATTCCTCCTCCTGTCATGGCATATGCACCGTTAGTGATGGAGACCTTGTTCATAGGAGTAGAACTTTGGGGTCCCAAAGACAGAAGTCTCTGGAGCTCTGCATAGGTGCAGGGTGGGGACAACGGGCTGAGATATCAAGAAAGAAACAAAAGTGAAAAAACCAGCAGTTTTAGTCAAAGCTCCATTGCTCACCTTGGGGAACAAACAGTAAGTGTGGATCTGGCCCTTAGTGGGACATTGCTCCTTGGCCTTGTTTGCATTTATTCCCAGCATGGTAGAAACCCTGTGGTCACTGAAGCTGTGGATAAATGAATTCGAAGGGGCTGGTGCTGCTGGCACCTGGTTTTGTCGTGGCTTTTGCAGGATGAGGTGCAGAGGGAGGTGGGTTGGGGACCGGGACTGCTGGAGGACCCCAAGGAGCAGGTCCCTGAGCCCAGGGAGATGAACTGGGCACACCAAGGCTTCACAGAGAGATGCCGGGGAATAGCGGAGGTGAAGCACCCCGCGGTGTGAAATCAATCTGGTGTGAAAGCCGTCTGCACAAATTAAAGCTAATTGGAGCAGTGGCTCTCATTAGCTTGGTGTTTGGCCATGCTGTGCCCAGAGGCCAGCCCACAGGGGTAGGGAGAGGGAGCTCCTCCCTGGGATCCTCCAGCACATTGCTCTGCCAGCAAATCCCTGGGTGTCTGGCAGTAACCGCGGTGCTGCTGCAGCGGAGTGGTCTGAGGATGGGCGTGCAGAGCTTTTTGACTGTAGCTTGATGTGGCACAGCCAAAAGCCACCTCCCAGGTGTCTATCCCCTGCCTCCTGCAGAGGGGAGCTGTGCCCACCCTGGGCTGTCTCATCCTGCAGCTCCCCAGCACCAAAATTAATTAGTGCTCAGACTGTAAAATGACGGAGACCTTAAAAAAATCCCTTAAAAAGACCCCTTAAAAAAGACCATAAGAAGTCCCCAGTGTTTGGGGAGTGAGGGCTGAGCCTGTTTCCATTACTGGGAACCTCAAATAACTGAGCAGTGGTCCCTTCCCCATTGCCACAGGTGGAGCTGGCAGGCTGGAGGAGATGGGGCTGGGCTTTCTGGGGAGATCTCACCTCCAAAACCACTAAGGACTTGCAAAATATTCTTGTCAGCAGCCTTCCCTGCAGCGTGATGGTTTCGTAGCGTGCTCTTGAGGCTGCAAAGGAGACTGAACAAAAGTTTTAGCAGCTCTGACATCTCGAGGGACTGACCCAGAAAGCATTTTTCTACCATGCTGGTGGTTTTGAGATGCAAACAGCCAAAGCACCCATGGAAGGTCTGATCCAGCATCTGCCTGCGCCCCTGTAGACAGCCCCGGGATGCCCACAGGGTAACGGCACACGAACAGGAGGAGAACTGATTCTCTGGATTGCAACACAGCCCAGGATCTTGGGAAGCCCTGGTCCCAAAGATGTTAAATCTAGTTTCTTTTGGAACATGATCTAGTAGCCCTTAAAATGGGGGATAGAATGTATCAATACTGAAGTTATTTTTATTTTTCACAGGTGTTAGGGAGAGCTTTTTTATGGCACGTGTATATGTAACATAATTATGCCTTGTCTGTTTTCAGTAGCCACTTTGTTAAAGCGTCTTCTCTCTGTCACGGTTCAAAAACATATTTTGATGAGTAAAGGGATGGGAAAAAACAGATCCCTTCACCCGTCTGGGTTTGTGGGTCCCAGCGGTCCCGCTCCCAGCCGCAGAAATGCCCGGTTCCCGGAGCAGAGCTCAGCCCGTGGCCGCCGGCTGCTCCGCTCCTCCCAGCCAGCACCGAACCCACCCCACGGACATCTCACCCCGGTGACAATCTTGCCAAATTTCAACCTCTTCTCGATATTGTACGTGCTGGCGTTGACGACGTTGCTGCGTGCTGTTGGGTTTCTTTTGCTTGGTTGCTGAGGCAGCTAATTGTTAGTGTGCTTTTTCAAAATAATTGAGAGTTTGATAGTCTTTAGCTGTCAGTCCGGTGTATTAATCTGTGTTGCCACGACTCTGACTCTAGCCTTGTGCGTTTTAAAGATAACCATCGTATCAGGACAGCCGTGTTGAAATGTCAGTTGGAGTGGAGGGCTGGATTTGGCAAGGGAAGACAAATTAAAAATGTATCCAGTCGATTAAAAAAACAAAAAAGGGAGCGATTTAATGATGGCTGACATCAAGAGAAGATCCAAAAAATAGCGTGCATTGATTCCCATAATCATCCAAAGGCAGGCTGCTCATCTTTATTCATAGCCCTTCAAAGCCGTGCTCTGAGATGCTGAGAGCATCCCTGAGACGCCGTGCGTTAGACGTGCTCTTTAGACACTGAACACGTAGATGTTTCTCCTCTGTGCCCAGCACAGCTGCTGTCTCTGGCGAGCGCCGTATGCCATTGCTTCCCCCTTTTAATTTTAGGGTGCAATTAAAGTGATGAGAGCTCTGCCTTTGGATCCGTCATGCTGGATAGGCAGGAAAGTTTGATCTGAGGAGGTGGGCTGGTATAGGGGCACGTAAAGCCACTCGTTTTAAGAACAAGTTTAAGGATATTTTAAGAAAACAGAAAATTTTGAAAGCAAAATATCTCAAAAGGTGTTGAAGGGAGCTAATGAAGGCTCGGTGGGCACAGCAGATGGGATAGGGCTTGGCGGTGTGGCTGGAGAAGGCTTTTGGAGATGACGTACAACAGGCTGCTTTGCTTGCCCCACTAGATTTGGGGGAAAAAGTCCGGATTCCTGTGGTCTCATCCTGGCCTCCAGCCTCCTTCCACAGGGGCTGGCAGAAAACCTTGCAGTGTCAACGTCTCAGAAACCAGCCTTTGAGCACCCCAACGGCTTCGGTTACGCACACACTCGGACGTTTTCTGAGACTGATGTTCAAGCGCTCTTATTGCTGCTGAATCCTTTCAAAGTGAAGGAGTTTGTGGGATGATAGTGTTTTTCTCCCCTACACAGCTTTGGGAGCTGATGTGTTCCCCACTCTGCTTTTCTTTCCCTTGCATACTCAGCAAGAAGGTTGTCCCTTCAGCTGAGACTAAAGCCAAGCAGCAGACCTGGGTGAACTAAATTTCACAGCTCCGTAATCCCTGTGTTTTCATCCACCAGCCTCTGACACAGGTGAATTACATTTCTTTTTCCCATTTTTTCTGCCTTCCATCATCAGTGCATCTCTAAAGGGAATGCTCTGAGGCACCGCTGTCACCGACCGGTGTTTTCCATAGCACATCCCCTCTCTGACCGTCGTGAGGCCAGGCCACCGATGCTGTGTTTTAAATGCATCGCTCCTATTCCTGAAGATGATTTTGGGAGCAGGACAATTTATCTGGCAATACACAAGTCATTGACCGAGCTGGACTTGCAAGTCGAATGGCATTAAGAGGAGACGTAGCCAGGAGATTGTAAACCAGTGCCTGAAATAAGGCAGTTTTAGTACAAAACGATGTCTTTGCTGCCACGTCCCTTGTGCTGCCGGTCGTATGGTGGAAATGGGACTTGGCTGTTCAAATTGCTCAGGTCTTGCAGGAAAATCACCTTCACTGCTGAAGCTCAGATACTCCCACGGGGGAATTTAGCATCTTTCAAGGAGAACGGGCTCTTTATTCATCACCTGAGATCCTAAAACATTGCAAATGGGCGATGTCGCATCGGCCATCGACCTCCAACACAGCCCCAGCTCGTGTTTCTTCATTTCCCATCCTTTACTATGCAACTGGTTTTCACAGCATCTTCCTGGGACTGTGACGGCTGGATAGAATTTTGACTTTGCTTTCCCTCGTTGGCGTGCGCAGCTGGGTGGTGCTGAACCCTTCCCATGACTGTCTCAGCTGAAACACGTTGGGTGTATTTGGAGAGTGAAATACTGCCTTGGGAAATTTAGCAGCTGAGATTGAAAAACTAAAGCCTTCGCTGCAAGAAGGCGAAATCCTGACTGATTCGGTGCCACAGGAGCGATGCAGTTTTGGACTGGAGACGTAAAGCGCAGTCTTGTTACTCTGGTTTAATTTTAAACTCCGGTTTTGCCAGTGAGCTGTGTTGCAATTGTTTAAACTTGTTCTTTCAATACCAGTCTGATGCTAAAACAAGCCACTGCATCCCATCGTCCTGGTGACCTCCACGCGGTGTGGGCCTTGTGTTCAGTGACCGGTAAAAAAAGTGATTTTTTTTTTTCTCGGTTGCGTGATTTTTTTACCTGATGTTGAATTTATTTTTTTAATGTTTTTTTCATTAGAACTTGAAACTGTTCTTTCATACGCAAAGTCCAATAAAATGGCTGAAACACGCAGCACGTGGAGTTTGAAACTGAAATGGGGTGGGAGGGGAGGTGGTGGGGATGCAGAAGATGGTGCGAGGGTGAGGTTTGAGTTGCGTCCCCTGGATGAACTCATTTTTCAGGATGAAATAATCTGAAATCAGTGCCATTCTCAGAAGTAAAATTTACTCCATTAGAGAAATAAAATCTTGGGATAAATTCTGCACATTTCCAGCATCCCAACCAGCCGTCTGCAGAGCTGTGCTCTCTTTTTAGGCTGAAGGAGCTCCAGGCAAACCCTTGAAATTTTAATTATAAGTGTCACAAGAAGGGATGTCACTGCCTATGCTTTGGCAAAGCCGATGCGAGCGGAGGTGCCTGCTCCAGCGCTGACCTGCTCGTCCTGATCTTGCAAAATGAGGTTCGAAGCTCATTTGAAAACCCTGCCCTTGGCTCCGTACCACGTCGTTGAGCTTCACCCAAAAGCGAACATGGCCAAATAATGTCAGAGCTTTTCTTAGGTTACCGGTTGTCTAAAAAATATTGAATAGTGAGAATGGAAAAAGAAGTTGGGATTTTACAAGCTGCGTTTAATCGGCAGCAGCTGTGACCGGTCTCACTCCTGCACTCCCAGAACCTTCGAGGAGACAATTTCCAAGAGCAGCTGGAAACTGGAGACTTTCCTGGTTCCTTTTGCTTCTAAATCACCTGTTTCTGGTATTTGCAGATTTAATTTAAAAAGCAAGATGCGCATTCCTGGTTTGGGGAAAACAGCTGGAGACGGTGAAGCAAGCGGAGCTGTGGCTCAGCCGAAATCCTGGCTGAGATTTGGAGTGAGCCGCCCGAGCCCGGGGAAGCGCGAGGAAGGCTGGGTCTGGTTCAGGATCGGAATCGCTCAAAGCGGACCCCTAACTGATAAATTGTTAAAGATGGTGCTAAAATGGCTTGAACTGCAAATAGAAGTGCTGCTGTGCTGTGTCCCGTGGCTGGAGGGACGCTCCTGCAAGGAGGGGTTTATTTTAGCAGTCACTGAGCCAGGAGCACAGACTGTTATCCCAAATGACTTGGGCATTTTTGCAAATCCCATTCCTATGACTGAAATCCAGGGAGAAATCCTGGAAGAGGCTCCAGGTGCTGAGCTGGGGGGCTCAGGACTGGGAGCATAGCAGCAGCCAGATGTGCCCACAGCCACCCCAGGCAGGATCAAACCAGGGGAATTCAGCAATGACTGACAACCTCAAATTCTTGAATTTTACAAAGCATCTTTCCTAGAAAAGTGGCAGTGAGCCCTGGGACTGGTTTGTGCGGGTTTGTCTCTCTTTGCTCTCGAGGTTTGCTGGGAACACCAGGTCTGCTGGGGAGGATGAACCGGGTGGTGGATGAGCTGTGACAAGCAAAATCCCTTTGCATCAGCTTCAGTAATTATCTCCAAATTATCTTGGAGAGGTTGTACTGGGTGGGACCAAACCAGATCCTCTGGTCAGTGTAGGGGGCAGGGGCAGTTTTAAGGCTGGGAGGAGGGACCCTCTCTGGGTCAGAGGTGCTCAGAGGTGGAGCAGTGGGTTTTAGAAGCTCTTGATGCTTCTCCCTTTGCCATGACCTTGGTTTCTGTATGAGGTCACCTCAGGGCTGCGGTGCCTCCAGCTGCAGGTTTCGGTTGACGTGCGGTTAAGTGGGGGACTGCTTAAGCATCCGTGAAAAACAGGATGTTGGAAAGTTTGAGATGCAGATGGTGGCGTGAATACCGTCAGCCAAAACCAGCCACGGAGGAAGGACGGGCGCAGGGGCCGTGTCTGACACATGTCACCGGGGTCTGCCCGAAGAGCAGCAGCAGAGACCTTCCATGGCACCACTGGTGAGCGGAGAGCGATGTTCCCATACCCAACCCATCACTGGGACCCAGGGCTGAACCTTGATCTGAGGCACTCACCCAGAGCCCATGGGTTTTGCAGGGTGCCAGCCCCTACCTAGGGTGACAAATGCGTGGAGAAGACATTGCTGCAGAGGGACCGGACGTGCCGACAGCTCATCTCCCCCGAGTCGGATTTTATTTACCAACTTGTTGGCTTTTGGAAGGAGGAGCTGAGAGGAGCACAGAGGCTGCGGGATGTAGGTCGGCCCGGGGGTGGCACGGTGTGACAACGGGCTGGATGTCTCATGCTTCATCTCCAGAGGTTGTGAACAGCAGCGGGTAAATGCCGCCGCGGCAGTAACACAGTGTTGGGTGTTTGGAACCGCACACGGAGCAAGCACTGGTGCTGCCTGGGCTTGGGATGTACGAATTCATCTTAAAAGAAGGGTCTGGAGGAGCCTGGCTGCTGAGGGCTGGTTTCTGCTGTCCTTTTGGCTGATGTTTTGCTCACCTCCGGATCTGAGCATCCCCACGTGGGGACTGCGTGGCTGCAGGCGTTCTCCAGCGGCGCGGCTCTGCACACCGATGCAACCTGTGCACTAAATCCTTCACTCACTGCCTTGAAATCTGCTGCTTGGAAATTTCCCTGGGTGCTGTTTCCTTCTGGCGTTATGAAGAAATATGGATTCATCATTCCCTACTCACCATCTCACCACCAGGCAGGATTCTAATGACCTGTGTTGTATCCCTCTTTCCAAGCTGGAGCATCCAGCTCTTCCAGCCATGGCTTTTCCAGGATGCTGCAGAGGGGCTCCTACAGCTCGGAGCCAGGCTCCTGCTGGGTGTTTCCTCTCTCCCCAGACCATGCCTTGCTAAGGAGGCCTTCTGTTAGATACCTCGCTTCCTATCTTTCAAACAGATGTTGGTACCTGAAAGGATCCTCCTTTCTATTCCAACCAGTGAGGCATAACATACCCCTGCAAGGGTCGTTGGCCACCTCTCTGCCATCATGTTTGCCCGTGGCATGGCTAAGGTTGTCATTTCCCCCATGGAAATCTACTTTACTTACCACCACCACCTGGTCCTGGCCATTTGCTACTACTCATTTTATCGATAAGCTCTTGAACTTCTTCTACCAGGGCTTCAGTTTTAGGACCTCACCATGCTCGTCTGCAGGCAGCACTCATACCGAGGATTTAGGCAGTGTTTCTGCCCTGCCTGTGCTTGTGAAGGGTGGAAGCAGGCTCCATCTCCTGCTCTGCCAGGCGTTAGCGTGTGAGTCGCCTCCTGATTTACCCATCGGCATGAATGAGACATGCGCCAACCAGCGTAGATGGGACGAAAACACCAACGAATGAACGTCGTTATGGGGGTGGCAGATGCTTGGCTTTGCAAAGCGGGGAATGACAGAGGGGACCGTGCTCTCCTTGTCTGTCCCAGCTGGTGACTGCCACCGTGTGTGACTTGCTTGTCTCCATTTGGGCAACCAGCATTCATCCCAGCGCGGGGCTGAACAGGAGCTGATGTGCACAGAGCTCCTGAGCTTCAGGTCAGGGCTGCCTGGGTCTGCTTGGGGCTCTGTCCCCTCTGTGGCTGCAGGAAAGGAAATATTCCCCCGGCTTCGTGGGGTCGTGGAATCACAGAGGATGCTGCAAGGACGGTCATTCCCAAGGACCCAGCCCGTGGAGCGATGAGGATTTTGGATGCTCCCAGGACCTTCCTGCAGAACAGAAGCATTTCCTTTACACCCCAGCATTCCCACGCCCCCAGGGGAATTAAGCACAAATTAAGAGAGCTGCCAGGGTCTGGACCACAGACCTGAGCAGGGACAGGAGCTGCTCTTGCCCCAGCTGAGTCACCAGCCGCGCGGTTGTGCCATGGCTCCCATGGGTGCTTGGCAGCAGCGGCAGCCCCGGTGGGTGCTGCTCGTCAGGGAAAGCGTGAGCTGAGAGCGAAAGGTGGGGAGGGGGAGAAGGGGAAGCCGGGGCTAAAAATAGCGATTTGTGAAAGAAACGAATGAAAACCTCTTTGAAGAAGTGAGGGGAGAGGGGGAGGGTTTCCATGGAAACGGGGAAGTCTGTCTCTTCCCAAGAGAGGAGGTGGGAGATGAAGAAATAGTAAATACGGCAGAGAAATGACGAGGAGGAGGATGCTGCGAGTCGGTGGCATTCCCCGTGGATCGAGGGGAGGGGGCTGTGGGGTCCAAGCACGCCTGGGTCCTGGGAGGAGCAGATGGGGCTCTGACACTGCCTGCCTGTTTAGCCTTGGGCATGTCACCTCTTGTCATCCCTGTGTTACCTGCAGCCCCGCAGCTGTCACCTGCACAAATCACCGGTAAGAACACCGAGCCCAGAGCTGCTGGGGACATGCTTGCGGGGCCAGGTCGGTGTCACCATGATGGAGCATCTTCAGCCACTCCTGGCAGCTGGGCAGCGCCGATAAAATAATGAATTTCCTCCAAACCCTTTGAGAAAGTGTACAGAGTCTTGGTTATTTCTTCTAGGAATGTCCCACCATGGTGTGGCCACTTCTAGGAGAGACCCCGCGGAGAAGGGAGCTGTGCTGGGCAGCAGAGACGTGGGGGTCTTGGCTGGAAGGTGAGGGTAGCCGGGGGCCTATGGCAACACCGGGGGCCAAGCTGAGCGGGCAGGCACAGCGTGCAGTTTGGAACAGCTCCCAGTCTGGCACGATCCATGATTTGGCACAGCTCGTGACCTGGCGTGGCCCACGGTTTGGCACAGCTCATGATTTGGCACGGCTCACAGCCTGGCACAGCCCGTGGTTTAGCCTGACCCATGATTTGGCAAGGCTCACGATCTGGCACGGCCATGGGGCTGGCATGGCCCATAACTTGGCCCAGCCCAGGATTTGGCCCGGCGGACCGGGCTCGCTGGCGCTTTGTGCCGTGCCACACAGTGCCGTCTCGTGACTGAAGCTGCCACGGTACCACCGTGCCCATGCTGCCATCGTGTCCCTGCCACCAAGGCACTCCCCAGCCCGAGCATCCCCACCGGCTGCAGCTCCTCCCTGCAGAATCTCCGTGTGGGAGGAAGAGAAGAGGCAAATCATCCTCTCAGACCACTTCTCCTCCCAGTTTGTTTGCATCCTGCTGCTCCCTGGGGAGGAATGCACCTCTGGGGTGATGGGAACATCTCACCCCACTCCGTGGCTCAGATCTGACCTTCAGCAGCTCTCAGCCCCCGCCCAGCACCAGTAGACACTTGGGCTGAGACCTGTGGGGTCTAAAAATAACCTCGGCGGGGTTGCTTGTCCTGTTTGTGCTGTGATGGGAGATGCTGTCACCCTGGTCATCACCTGCACAGGGAACCAGTCCCAGGAGCGGTGGCTAAAAGGAGTTGTGCCCCATCATGGCAGTGCAGAGAGGACCCTGAGGTCACCTAACCACTCCCCCAGGGCAAAGCCCATCTGCCTACATGTGCTGGCCGGCTCCACGGGAGGTTTCTCCCATCTCCCCTTAGTCTTCTTTTCCTTGAGCTCAACAACCAGGAGGTTTCAACTTTTGGCCCTATTTCCCTGCTTCTTGGCAAGCATCTTCCCCCGAAAGCTGGAGGAGGAGGGATGCTGCGCTGGGCAGATGGGCACGGCCTGGCTCAGACCTGGGGAAAATGAATCATCGGAGAGAAAATGGGATGTTGGTCACCTCTCCTCTGTCTCGGGGTCACACGAGCAGCCCTGGCTCTGCAAAGCGTTTGCTTGGTGTCCCAGATTATATCACGTTTGGAGCCCTGAAGCAAGTCTACTTTCTTGGTCCCTTTGGAGCAGGACTGGAAGGGTGGAGGGTCACGGCTGGGTCCCCTTGACACGAGGCTGTGCCAGCCTGGGGGGACACGGGTGCTCAGCAGACACCTTAAATGAAGCCCCAGCCCCGGGGAGGGACGGGGGGACTTTATCCGCGGGCGATGCGCAGGCTTGCGAGCAGACGGGCTTTCTTTCCAGAGCTGAAAGCACCCGCGCCTGGCTGGAAGGAGGCTATCGATTTCTTTTCCGTTCGCTAATTTGGCTTGTCCTGTCCTTTTTGTTTGTGCAAGTGAAATAAAGCGGCTTTGAGAACCTTTTAACCGGAGTGGCTGGAGCAGCCCAAGCGGGAGGCACGCACCCAGGACCGATGCTTGCCCTGCGCCAGCCCGGCAGCGGGTCCATTAGCTCTCCTGGAGCGAGCGGCAGCCTGGCATGAAATATTCACAATCGTCTCGACGAGCTCCAAAGCCCTCAAGAACTTAAGTTCTTTACTGTGTTTCGGTTGAGCTAAATGACTTTTCAATGAACGGTGCCCGGCTCCTCTCCAGACCAGCTGTTCAGGCTGGTGGAGCATCTTTGGAGGCAAAGATGTTGCAACTCAGCTGTCTCGACCAAACGAGAATTCAGACTGGTAGCCAAAGGAGCTATTTTTAAAATAATCAGATATTTTATTATGAAAAACACTTGGAGAAATACAGAGGGGGAATGTATTTAACGTTAGTTTTGCAGACAGGTGATATTTGCTGGTTTTCCTTTGGCCGTGATGGGCCACCCCAGGGACCAGGAGATCCTCCCAGGGACCAGGAGCCCTGCCCAGGTCCCACAGAGCCCGGCATCACTTTTTGCTCTTCTCCTCCTTTCCCATGTAACTCCGAGCAAACCCCTGAACCTCCCCTATCTCCCCAGACAGGAAGAGCCACTCTGACCTATCTCACCACAATATTTTGGGATTCACCAGCAGCAGCTGCTATGGAAGAGCAAAGCCTGCTCCGTGGGTCCATGTCACTTTGTTCCCTGGCTGCCTTCGTTTTTAGATGCCGTGCCACTGCATCAGGGTCCCCGACATCCCTCAGCGTCCCCTCCTCTCACCACCATGCCCTGGTGCATGGGTGCTGGGGTACTGGGGGGCCGGGAGCTTGGTCCTCTGACGCAGGCAGCGGTGGGAGGTCGGATGCTTTCGCTGGAAGGTGACTCACAGTCACTGGGAATTCACTTGCGGCTTTCACAGCACATAAAATGACACGGGGCACAGTTATGTCAACACCTTTGGCTGGAAAGTCATGGCTTGGATGGAGATGGGGGCTCAGTGCTCTGCCCCATCCAAGCCCTCTCCACTTGGCACCATGGTCAAGCCTTGGTCCAGCTCGGCTCTTCCTCCTGGCACAGCTGCTGGTGTCCACTCCAACCCTCAAAGTCCCTCTGGCTTTGCCCCAGGAGGTGGCATGGGGTCCCCAGGAGAGACACCATCGTCTGAGGCTGTGCAGGACACATGAAGGTGGTGGGACAGGGTCTGTCTGTCATCTCCGGAGATCTCCCACCCCAGCCCAGGAGGGAGCGAGGGAGCAGCTCGGCTTATGCGGGTGCTCGTCCCAGGAGTCCTGAGCGATCTGCCATGGGGCTGGCTGTGGGTCCCGCTTTGCAATGGGACTCCGGGGCTGGAGTTTTGCTGTTCTGCATGCGGCCAGTCCTGGGGATAACCCTGCCCTGTGGGTTTCATCCACGCTGCCCACAGCACCACATCACGGAGCATCCCCCAAACTCACTGCCAGCAGGATACAGGGGGAAAAAAAGGGAAAAAAAAGCACGTTTTTGCTTTTTGCTTGCATGGTGCGGGCTGGCTGCAAGCCCATGAATACAAGGTCTGACCGGCCTTTGAGGGCTTCCCTGGGAATGGAGGCAGCAAAGCAAGGGGAGCTCATCTGCTCTCTGATGGGACCTGGGCACGGGTCACCCGGTCCCTGGTACAGCCCCACACCAAGCGACTTTCCCAGGGCCACACACATAGATGGGGTCAGCTTTCCAGTTTGTCTGACTAGAAAGTCCATTTGGAGAAGAGAAATAATCCAGAAGGGCCATATTTTTTAGTTAGAATATTGATACAAAGGCATCGGCTGGTGAAATCGCTGTAAAACAGACAAGTGGGTGCAGTGCCTGAGCTCGTCTCGTGCTCTGACAGGCTGGGTTACGTCTGGAGCTGTCAGCGCGGCGGAGGGAGGCGGGTGCCGACACACAGGCTGTAATAATAGCTCTGCAATTAGGATAGTAAATCAGGAGAGCGTCGCTCAGTTCAGAGAAATTCCCCTGATTTGCTGGAGACGGGATTTTGGCTCTTTGTAAGGAGCTGGTGCTGTTTATAGGAAAAATCCCCCCGGTTTTGCAAAGCCTTCGCAAGGCGGCAGCAGGAAGAACAAGTTAGAAATTCAGCTCCACATGGATTGTTCTCTGCCCGGCCTCAGTTTCTGCATATTGCATAAAGGTTAGCCTCGGGGAAATAATTTTCTGGATTCAGCCAACGCTGCTAGGGCAGATCAGCCTTCAGAAAAGGCTAAAATGATGCAGATAACAGTAAAAACCCCTCATCCAGAGGAGCCGCACGTCCAGTTGGGTGCCTGCAGTAAGGAACCCCGTACGTGCAAGGGCTGTTCATGGCAGGGAGCGGAGGAGTCCCACTTTTGCCGTAGGGTTAGAAACTCCTCTTCAGCGTTGGGATCTGGCTGGGGCTTGGGAAAATACATTTTTGTTTCAAGAGAGATGTTGGAGGAGCAGCGGGCGATAGCATCCCCCTCGCACTCCCTGGTGCTGCACCCTGCCTCTGGCTCTGTGCCACCCGCTGCTCCGGGCACCTCGGGGAGCTAAAATAACATGGATTAGCCCTGCCATCTCCCCACATCCCCGTCTGGCTGGGCATTGCGCTTAGCGCTGATTTTCTTGGGTGTTCGGGATGGTCCGTACCCTCCCATCCCACCTCGGGTAGGTGGCCCTGGGGCGACTGCTGCCGGCACTGGCAGTTCCTCACAAATTTCACTGCTGTGTATGGGAATAGAAATATTTTCCATTGCCTCCTCCAGCGCTGGCGTTTGCTGGGTGCCAGGAGCCATGCAGGACTTGTTGCTGCCCGGACGCTCTGCGTGGGGCCATGGGGTAACGGCAGAGTGGTCCGAGTGGACGCATCTCCCTCGTGCCCTAAGGCAGGGGGATCTGTAGGTCTTAGAAGCCAAGTTTATAGGAGCTTGGCCAGCTCCCTCCTTCGGGAGGTGGGAGATGCCTCCTTGCGAAGGGAGGTCTGTAAATGCAAAGTGAGATAAAATTGCTGCTTTTTACATCCTTGCCCCAGCCAAGAGCAGGTCAGCGTGGTCCCTGCAAGTCCGATCCTGCCCCGTCTTCTTCCCCAGCGCTGTGCGGAGCTGGTGGTTCTCCACCCCCGGATCTCCCCGAGCAGATCCAGGCTGTTACCAGGAATATGGTATGGATCGGAGCCGCACGGTAAAGCAGCATCACGTATCCAGGGATATGATTATTTCCCAGTGGTTGAAATCTAGGTCTCGCTTGGGAGGAGGGAGGCGGGGGGGGAGAGTGGGGGGGGAAAGACGCTCATATTAATCTTATGAATATTCATGGAGAAGCTCTGCTGCCTTCCGAGGCTGAATCCCGGGGTACGAGTTTGGGGGGCCAGAGGTGAGAGGTTCCGGCAGCGGCACGGAGCAGAGCGGCTGCTTGTGCATTCGCCGCATGCCTGACTGCAGAGCAGATTGTAAGTTG
>Ga0065711_1031954_pt1 | contig 28331 bp, 20 predicted proteins | sample Hoacrofraction12_FD_59098 | JGI IMG/M metagenome (GOLD analysis project Ga0065711, IMG submission 59098) | Hoatzin crop microbial communities from Cojedes, Venezuela - Epithelial fraction 12 v2 (version 2) | ecosystem: Host-associated > Birds > Digestive system > Esophagus > Crop | place... | reverse complement strand
CGGACTCCAGGAAGGGGCACAGCCGGGGGGTGGGGGCTGACCCCACCTGGCCAAACAGAGCCCGGTATTCCATACCATGTGACGTCACGCTGGGTTCCGGTGGGGGGGGCAGCGGGGCGGGAACTCACTCGCGGCTCGGGAGCGTGCGGCACCGGTGCGGTCCGAGAGCGCGGGTCTGTTTTTGTCGGGTTTTCTCCTTATTTGTATCGTCGTTGTTCCTGTTCCCTCTGTTTGCTGTTCTGTTAAACTGCCCTTATCCCGACCCAGCAGTTTTCTGCCTGTTTTCTTTCCATTCTCCTCCGCACGCCGGCGGGGGGAGGGGCGGCCCCGTAGCGCTTTTGTTGCCGGCGGCAGCCGAAACCAAAACAGTCTTCTACAGCCTCTCCTTATAATCAGTTATTCCAGTGTAAAATGGTGCAGTAGGGTCTATCAATCAATTCTGTTCTGTAGTTTGGATGTGTTGCAAAACCAACTTTGTTTTTAATGTTGATTTAAGTTTCCTTTTTCTTTTATCATACCACAAGCCATTTGAATCTAATTATCTTATTTTAATTTATTGTATTTCTAAATGAATACTTACAAAGCATTTGTTGTTGTATACAGTAATTTATCAATCTGCAAGAAAAGGAAGTTGCAATTTAGAAAAACTGTGTGTGTATCTTGTATTAGAGGCATGGTTACTATAATGGCATATCCATTTCAGGAAAAATGTGACCATGCTAAAATGTGTGCAGAAAAGAGCAAAAAGAATTAGTCAAGGCCTGCAAAAGCATAAGTAGAAGTAAAGAACTTAAAGTAAGTCTGTTTAGTTCATGTATGCCTGAGATGAATTGATGGTCTTCTAATAGCAATGTAAGGAGATCACTTCTAATCCAGAAGAAAGAGGGGGAACAAGATCCCCAAGATAAAGTAAAACTTGAATTCAGACAACAAAAAAGATGTAGATATTATAAGAGTGAGAGTAGTTTAGCCATTGAACAACTTAATTAAGGATGCAATATGCTCTCTGTTATTCGACATTTAAATACGGAGACCTTCGGCATATTACATGGCAAAACTCTGAAGTTCTTTGTCATGCATAGGCTGAGTTAGTAGGTTTACAAAGTATACAGCCCTGAATTAAGTTTTATGACTCAAAACTTGATCTATATGTAAAAAATACTTTCATGTTACATGGGAATAAAAATTAAATTATGCAAATTTTTACTTTGTGAATATGAGTTATACTGATATCCCCCCTTCATCAATTTATAGGCACGATTGGTGATTCTTTCCACACATTACTGCTCGCTACCTCTAGTGGGGTTTCCCTACCTGACTTGTAGCTGGTAGAGATCCTTCTTCTCTGCCGTTTACAATAGCTCAACACTCAACCAGCATCATCCATGGTAATATCCAGTATTCTTTATGGAGTAAATGGGACAGAGTCAGTAAGAACTTCTTTTATATTAAGCTATTCTAGTATGATGCAAAAATTCATAAAGCCTTTAAGAATAGCTTTTAAGAACTCTAAGTGAAATGAGTAGTAATGTAATGCAATAAGCGCTGCTTTTGTTCAGCTTTTTTAATTAGACTTTTCTGAAAGTGGGAGTTTATAGCAAACTCTTAGTTAATTTTGTTCCGTCTGTTTCCCAGGAATATAAATGTATATGTTCACACACAGCTATACTTATGCATCATCCCCTCACTCTGAGGGTGTCCTCAGTGCTTTCTCCATCCTGAGAGCTGGGCCAGATGGCAGGTGGGCAGCTCGGGAGAGCAGGGTGGTGCTGGTGGTCCCGTGGGCAACTGTATATGACCAGCCCACCCTGACCCTGGAGCGTCGGGCTGGATAGGGCCTGGAGTAACCTGATCTAGTGGAAGGTGTTCCTGCCCAGACTAGCTAACCTTTGAAGGTCCCTTCCAGCCAAAACCACCCCATGGTCACTGCTCTCGTACTTAAGTATCTGACGTTTTTAGAAAGAATCTGTACGTTCTAGACCTTAGAATATATGTGATATTCTACTTGCAGTGATACAGTAGTCTCATATGAGATGAGGCAGTTGAAGCACTAATTTTCAACAGTAAAAATTAAAAAAATCAAATGCTATAATAAATTGAAACTTAATGAATATAAGGTCTGTGACATGATCTCTCACATTTGTAAAGCTCCACTTGTATCATTACAGGAGTAATCAGGGTTTATAAACTGATGTGGAACAGATAATGAGATCTTTCTGCACCTTGAGACACAGTGTGGTGATGTATAAGAATTACTGTTCTCCCTTGCTGCAAAAGGTCGTGTGCAGGGGGAAGTGTCTGAAAGATGGAGAGGTGACTGGTAATGAAATCAAAACCTGAAAAAGCCTAGGGAGTTAAAGAAAAAAGTCCTGTTGTTGAAGAACAGGTTAGAAAACATGATTGAATTGGAACTTCTCTACCCAGAAGGATTTTGTTTGTCTTCCCCTGAGGTCATTAATTAGCTTGGTTCATTGTCCCTTGAGCATCCTTGCTGCTAGTCCTACCTTCAGGAGTAGGAAAAGCATCCTAAAGCAAGTGGTTGCCAAAGGAGGGGAACACGATGAAATACATCCTGTGTTAAAAGTCTGTGTTTCGCCTGGTGTGCACGCATACGTCTGAATGCAGCTGTTGAGATGATTCTTGCCGTGTAACCAAAAAGGCACATTCAGCATCCATCGCAGTTTGTAAAGACTGCTGGCATTCCTGACGCCTGTCTCCTCACTTCATCTTGCTCTACAAAAGGCAAAGGAAATAAAAGATAAATCGGGAGATGTTAACTAACCATTGCTTTCTTTACCAGTGTGGATGCTTTGCAACAAGTTTTCTGGACAGCAACCTACCTAACCTTGACCCTATCTTATCACATCTTTGACTTTCATCCACTTTAATGCTATATCCCATTACTATAATATTTACCACAGGTAGAAAAATTTAATTCAGCCCTCTGAATTAAATTCATTATTAACTGTGATTAATGCAGAACAGATTGTAAGCATATTGTTTTCATTAGAAAGCAACTACTGAATGTTTCTGTTTAACTCACTGACTACTGCAGTTGTGCACCAGACAATATAAAATGTTTGTGTTATGAAAATAGTGTTTATTGCAGTGACTTTTATATAACTTATTCCATAGTGGAAAGCAAACATAGTCTGCCACGTGGAGAATCAAAACAAGGAAATCAATTCTCATATTGCTTAAAACTGTGTGATCAGAACTGAACGCACCACTGTGCAACTTTGTGCATATATGGTCACACTGAGACACATCTTGAGTCACGTGTTGTCCTATTAATAGAATGTTAAGAGTTTCTAAGGAAGCCACTGTGCAATATACAGCCATTGTGGCTCAAAATTAGGTGATGTGTTAAATAAAATGATTTGAGATCATTTCTGTGGAACTTCTATCTATAGATAGGTTCTGCTGTATCATAATTTTAAGTTATCAGAACAAAATATATGTCCTGATTACTAAGTGTTAGGGTGGAGTTAAATGTGAACTAAATGAAATTTAGAGGCTGAACAGTTGAAACTGAAAGCTAATAGCTGTTGTAGATGCTAACCATCTTTTCATGTAAGAATTCATCTTACATATTGTAGTTTTCAAGGTGGTACTGAAAGGGCACGAAGTTCACGAGGCTAACTTCACTTTGCATTACTTTGTTCAATTAAACATGGTGTATCACGCTGTGATACAATTATTCCATCACTATTTTTGCTTTGGAAGACTTTTTATGAGAATGATCCACCAGTTGCCATCATGCGGGATAATGAGGCCTCGCTCTGAAATGATTCCCTAATCGTAAACTCAATGCCTATGAAAAGCAGTTTTTACCACTCTCTGGCAAATTGCTGTTACTATGGTTTGCTGTTGGCACATCTTGCTCTCTGCTAAATGTACCAAGTGTTTGATACCTAATTATGCACTTCTAGGTTTTCAGAGAATCAGAATGCAAATAGTTGTTGCAGAGTGAACTCTTACTTCTAGCTCTCCAGTTTTGTTTTTTTTTTAACTCAGGCACTACAGCAAACCACACTGAGAGCTATTAATGTAAATTAATTATTTCTCCTGCTGGCTTCTTTACAACTTACTCAGATGAGGGATTATTAAATGCATCATGCCTTGCAAATTTGCATGCATTAAAAGCCTTATCATTGCCTGTGCACTCTTGGCCTCCATCAGGGGTCCAAGAATTAAAAAATTATTGCTCAGCCGTTTTAACTGGCAAGTGCTGATCACTGTCCATATGGCTCTAAAATATAGCAGAGAAGGTCATTCTGATTATAGACCGTCCTGGTAACGTGACATCCCTAACAGCGTCCCAGACATGTGAATCACACTGCCCTTTTACATTGATACTTGAAAGCTACGATGAAGAAGGGAATTGTAGGATGCGGCAGAATATGGATTTTTCTGATTAATTTTTTTTTTTTTAATTTCTGGTTCAAACAAGTAAAAAAAGCAGATAACCATGGTAACCCAGAAAAATGTGGGAACATATATCTGCTAGTGTATATCTGTTGAGAGTTGAAGAAATGTGTAGAGGGGTTTTTATTTATTTACTTACTATTTTATTCTATTTTTACTTGGCATTTTGATCTTAAACAAAGATAAAAATTTCTGGAAAACTGAAAGCTATAAAAAGTCCAAACACGTTTTATGTGTTTCAAATAAGTTTGGTTTGACGCAATTGTAAGTCATTTAAACTATGAATATTTTGACTTTTATAATGAGTTTAAATAGAGAACTCTGAGGTCATTTAAAAAATAAAAACAAACTATTAATTGATAAAATGCTGACATGACTGTTTTTAGTTATAGCAAAAAAGTTTCCACATTGATATGTATTTGTATAGGGCTTTGAAATAAAACAGCCATGAAATGTTATTTTTAAGGAAATCTCAACTATTAGGAGTATTAAGCATACTAAACCAGACCTGGAATAGAGTTGAATAATTCTGGTTTCATTGAAAATAGTGTCTGTATCAGAAACAATTGGTAGCAGTAAAAGAGTAAGGGCCTGGAAGCGTTCCTGGCCAGGTCCTTTCATTGCTATACCCATTTTTGACTCTTCCAGACAGTTATGTTCACATGAAGTCGTCTACTCGCGCATTTGCAAAACGAAGGGAGAAGGATTAAGGGTACTTTGGCCAAATATTTTATGAACTTTACCTTTGTGGCTTCTCTGCCCTCCACTTGTGTTTTTGTACACATGCCTCCTTAATTTGCTGAAAATGTGACCACACAAAACTGTTAATTCTGACGTTGATTAGGAAGATCATGTTCACAGGAGTTTTGAGACAGATGCTGAATTTCTGCATGACTGCAGCATCTGTCATTATTGCCTGAGTCCTGTGTGTGTGAGAAAGGGAATCTTCAACGTGTCTAGATGTTTGTAAAAGGTTATCACCTCCAGGGATCGTCATAATTGTCTCATTGTTGATAATGATAGTCTCTTACTGATTTCCTGTCTAACAGAACTCAAAAAGGAAAACAAAAATGTGAAATCTCTATTTCATACTTTACTGGAGATTAGTTCACCTATTTTTTTCGTGTTTCCAGTAATGTTAGAGCAAACACATGCACAGATTTCTAGTCTGGGTTTTTAAGTCCTTTTTGTAGGTGAAAAGTTTATACATACACATTTTATGATTTCTTAAAAACAGTGGTTCTTATGAGTGCATTCTGAAAAATATTTTCTTAGAGATGCTTTTACATTTTGGCATTTTAGGAATGGTCAAAGCTTACCATTGTGTTTCCCTACTTTTTTTTTTTTACAATCTTAGAGGCAAGGGGTTAGACATTTTGCTATTACGTGATACTTACTACAATAAACAGGCGTCTGCAACGCTGCCATGAATGTTACAAACCTTCTCAGTCTGTAGGAACAGCTCTGTTTTTCAGCTACGATGTTCTCTAAGAATCTGCCTATGGTGGTTGTTATAGATAGGGATTCTGTTATTGACACAGGCTAACAGATCAGGCTAGGTAGCGGAGATCTGGGTTATAGTTTTCTGAGGAACTTGAGTGCCTTACTGGTAGTAGAAACAGTACACATGAAGATTAGATTGATTTCTATTTTCTGTGTTTGAACTGAGTTATTTATTCATGTATTCCCCACTGTTCAGCTGGCTTTCTTTGTCACCGATACAGATGTTCCTTAGCAGTTCTGTTTCCCACCACTTGTCTCATGAAGCATCTTTTCTCTGGATTCACCCTTGCATTTCTGCTCATCTTCTAGCTTACTCTTTTCCTTAATGCTCTACCTCTGTCTTTTACTTCCCATCCACGGACACTTGAGAGAGAAAGAGGGAGGGAGGAAGTGAAGGAGAAAAAAGGTAAAAAAAACCCAAATAAGTAAGTAACCCTTCTTCTTGACCTTCTCATCTGTCCTGTTCTGCATTGCTCTGCTGCTGACTCTTGTCCAGTGAGCAAGTGCTCTGCATATCTCCACTTTCAAGGCTGATAGGCAGGCCTGGCTCTGGCTTGCCTATCATCTCTCAGTCCGTGAGGCAGGACCAAAATTCTGACAGTACGCGCCTGCAAAGCCATCTGATTATTTTTCAGGATTCATCTGCTTTGCTCAGAGAATGAAATGTTGACAATAGAGAAACTGCAAATACCATTGTTACTGATTGTTTGTTTCTTTCCTCTGGTCTTTAGATCTTTTGGCTTTTGCTTTAGAATGTTAGTAACTAGTGATCAGGGTCCACTGTGGTTTTTGCATTTGTATGATAGGTAGGACAAGGGCATTTTAGGCTGAAACTGGAGATCTTGTGCATTATGGTAATGCAAATAGATATTTAAGACTACATTCAACGGTCCTCAAAATTAAAGTAACTTGGTTACTTCAGACTTCGGTCTAAAGACTTTTAGTCTATCATTAATTAAATTGAACCCTCATGTGAAAGTCATGGGTTTTGTTACTATTCGTTGTTGAATTGATAGAGTAAGAATAAAAATTGAGAGCAAAAATTGAAACCGATGCTAGATTCTGGGAAAGATTCCATTTCTCACAAAACAAACTTGACAGCTATGTGTTTGAACAGCTCTGGTCATCTGGATTTTTAAATGTTTGACTCTTAGAAGATGGTAACATTTCTCAGCAGGGTGGCTGAACTGTGTACAAGCATACATGTGTTCATTGAATTCAGCTATTTCTGCCTGCTAATTATTTGGAGAGAGATTTCTTAGATTACTTCATGAAATGTTAGCACATATTTCACAATATGACGTGTAAGCATGGTCCTTGTTCTCTGATCATTCTACCTGCTTGTTACCAGTTGGACGTTGTTTGTGCTCAGTCCACAACAGCAGGAAGTGTTAGGAGCAGGAAGAAGTGTACCTAGTTTTAACTAAGATAGTAATATTGATGAAAATTTTAGCATCGGTTGAAGATGTTGACATTGCAATAGCATCAACAATTCTTCCTAGCATTTCTGCCACTTTGCCTCAAGTAGTCTGTGTTGGTAAAACTTTGTGTCCCTGGAAGAGTTTGGACTGAGTTAATGTTGGAGTTGTTAATGTCTCATGGTTATTTCTCAGGATGCATGTGACAAAATTGAGTAGGGTGGACGTGGAGTACATTATCAGAGAATCAGGATTTGGTTTGTATCCCTCTTTGCGAGATAAAAAGTTGAGACTTGGGCATATTTTTCCCATGGTGAAAGTAAACATCGTTTTCACAGTGTTCGTTGCAATAACACGCTTCAGTCAATTACATGTGAATCTTTGGGGATTTTGTGCAAGCTGTGTTTATGTTATTCCTCTAATAAAGAAACATTAAACAGTTAATAATCATATCGGGAGGCTTTCCAGTGCATTTTGTTTCCTTGATAGCAGCATGTTTTGGGTCTATCGCTACAGTATTCTACTGGGTAGAGATAAATGGATTTCGTAATCTCACACTGGGGAGAAAAGTGAGGCTGGAAGAGATAGGAGCTGCTTGAGCCGGATAACATTATAGCTCTGAGAGGCAGGGCTCTAAAAAACCGTTAAGGACATTACCTTATTGATTGGAGCCTCAGAAATTGATGCACTGCCTTCAGTCCTGTTATGTTTTCAAACTTTCATTAAGTTTATATCATCTTCCACCTGGCCCTTATAAACTGCTGGTCTGAAAAGAAATCATTTGTCATAGCGTGTCTGTTATAAGTAGATTCATCTTCAAAACAACATTAGCGTTTCCTAAAGACTGTTTTTAAATCCATCAGCAGAATATGAGCTGAAGTGGATTGCCTTGCTTTGACATATTATTCATTGAGATCATTGCCTGATGGGTCTGTGCTTAATACATTGAATTATCACAAAGGAGAGTGCCTGATCCATTAGTGGTTTTAAGAAATACTGCAACAGGTGATTACAACTGTAAAGAAAGTGAAATTAAACTTTAGTTTTGCAAAGCAGGCTCATAAATTCCTTTTGTCCCAAAGAATGGGTGCCTGATTGCTGTTTGTGAGTATTGCTACCATTATGAAAAGATTTCATATGGGGCAAGGGAAAATTTCTCTTAGTGTGATGTGTTTAGTGAGATACATCCTGTTTACCAGATTTCCAATTAACAGCTAGGCATATCCGGAGAGAAGGAAGTTGTCAGGCATGGCCAGCCGTCCTTTAAAAAAACACCCAGCAGCTTTAATAGCTTTAAAAATAATTAATAGTTGGTATATAATAATAGAAAAATGTATGTTTACAAATATACATATAAAATAATATATAATATTATTGCTGCTCTCTCACTTCCCCTACTCAGCAGGATAGGGGGAGAAAATAAAGTGAAAAACTCCTGGCTTGAGGTAAAAGCAGTTTAATGAAAAAAAGCAAAAGCCAGGGGCAGAAATAAAGCAAAACCAAAGGAGTTGTATTCTCCACTGCCCAGCAGCTTGCGCTGTCCAGCCATCTCCTGGGAAGCAGGGCCTCAGTACAGGTAGCGCTTGCCCCTGACTTGCGGAAGCCCCTGGTCTCTTTTGACAGAGGCCAGCCCTGCAGCCCCTGCCGCCAGAAACTTGCCACCTACGCCCAGTGCAGATTGCACAGGTCACGTGCTGGCTCTTGGACTAATCAGAAGTAAGCAATTAGCCTGGGCTTGTTTATGTCGCCAGTCTTCGAGACTTCAGAATAGTCCTGACCGCATTCAGTGCCGCTAGAAAGATTTCCTCTTCTTGTCTGTCTACACAAATATTTCTGTCCATTAAGTCTTAATACTCACTTTGGGGAAAAAGAGAGCTATAAGGCCAGTTCTTCAAGTGCAATTTTCCTGTTATTGGCTAGGGATTTGTCAGAATCCCTCTATCTTCTTTCCTGTTGGTGGTGCATCAAGATCAGAGAGAGAGGGTCTGCGTAGGATGAGCATATGCTGGTATGGAAACACTTTATGAAAATGAAGAGTAGGGTTTTTTCACACAGTTGTGGGTATATCCAGTTGACAGTCTTCACTGAAAACATATCTTTTAAATCAAAAATTCTCTTCCAACAATCTTTCTTATTTTTAAAATTTCCATTAAAAAATTTCTTCTTTGTTTTTGACCTCAGAAATAAATTCAGAAATCATGCACATTTCAGGTAATTGCTTAGGGGGAAAATGTTGGCTTTATTTTTTTTTTCCAAGAATCTCCCAGTTTCTTACCTTGTATTTAACTAAGGGATCAGAGAGACACTAGAGTCAAAGCAGGAAACTTCAAGCCACATAGACATTTCAGACAGGAGATGTGATCCACAGTGAACCCGTGGAGAGTGCAGTAATGAATATTGCACAGAAAGAGTACATTGAGAGTAGACATTTGGACATCAGCTGCTGAAGAGCATAAGATGAGTGGATAGAAGGCTCCGGTCTTACATATCTGGATTTCTAACACTGCTGTAATTTCAGAGAAAAGGTAAGACAGACAAGATTTGTGGGTTATTGTTAGTGCTGGTTCCTGAAGGTTTTGACTTCTTATGCTTTGTCTCTGTGTTTATCTCAAAGGAATACACTGCTTTTAGGGCTGGTCAAAACTCAGAATTTCAATTGCATGGGAAATGTCTATATTTCAAAACCTGGTTTTATTCTGAGTTGAAAATATTTTTTGATGCTAAGTTTTTGCCCATCTCTGAACAGCTGTATTTCACTGTTCCCTAGGTAGTGACGTCTGGTAACTTCCCAGCACAGTGAGTGTCTGTGCTGGTGAGTCCCACTCAATCTGCTTCATACAGTGGTAAACCCCTTCTGGTGACTCACATTTGCAAAGACAAGCATGTTACTGTCAGAAGAGCTAACACAATGGCAGACAAGGTTAAACACAAAAAGTGTTCTGAAAAGATTAGAGAGAAATCAAATTTGTAACTTCCAGTATTGCCAATAGTAACTTTGTATTAAGTAGAAATGATGAGCTGGCCAAAGCCCTTGTATAGATCTGGGAGCCCGCTGGAAGTTCTCTATCTTCTATGTCTGTACCTACAGCTGGTGATTACTGAAAGAACTGGCATTACACTTACCTTGGAATATTCTGCAACGAATATGATCTTCACAGATGGGTGAAATATCTTGAGCCTGCACAGAAGTAGGATTACCAGTCCTTGCTTAACCCCTTGCCCACTGTGAAATTGGGAAAAGTGTGGGAACTTCAGCCTAGGGGATTTAAAAAGTAAAGTGAAAATGTGGATGAAGTTTTTAAAGTATATTTAAAAAGGGGTTAGGCTAATCCAGGGAGTCTTTCTTATCCAAAGAATAGTAAGTTTTATTTGATTGTGTCATAGACTTATTTAGCACGGAAGGGACCTGGGGAGGTCATCTAGTTCAGCATCCTACTTGGACTTTGGAGCTGGATCCTGTCACTCAGGATTGTGCCCTGTCGAGTTTGAGTTATCTCCAATGAATAGACATTCCACAGGCTGTCTGGGCAACACAGTCTTAATTATATAAAAATTTTTCCTGATAATTAGTCAGAACTTACTTTCTTGCAACATGTGTCTATTGCCTCTTGGCCTTTTGCTTTGCGTGTTTGAGGAGAATCTAGTTCTTCCTTCTATACAACCACACTTAGGGTAAGACCACAACCCTTAATTTTCTGACTTCTGGCTCACCAAACCCAGTTCTTTCTCCTGCCTTGTGCTGTAGCCCTGTAACCATCTTGGGAGCTCTGCGCCTCTGGACTTAGTTGAAGCTGTGCATGCCGAGTACATGGAAGACTGGACGCAGTACTCGTGGTGCAGTCTCAAAGGCAGGCAAATGTAACAGGGTTAAACAGAGGGTAGAAAAAAATAATTTGGAAAGGGCTATTGAAGGGAGTGAAGACAAACAAATCTCAACTTGTTTAAATATCAAATGTCAATTCTGACGATGTGTGCAATAACAATAAATTTCAGCTCTTCACAGTGATGCCGTAGAAGAGACACAGATGCCTGATTTTCATGCAGGAGCTCTATGGAGTTGTCCTGTATGAATTCAGGGGTGCCAAAAGAGATTTAACTTTTAAGCAGTGCATAAGAGAAATACTGTCTCAGTAGGGTACTGAATGTCATTTTAGAAAGAAAGGTCAGAATTTCTAGAGGTGTTTGAAAAAATGAAAATTGAAACGGTTTTCTAAGAAATATGTTCACGTCTATTCAAATATTAAAATTTGTACTTGAAGTAGGAACTATCAGTTATGGGTTTGACATAGATAATGTTGGATGAAACTCTTTGGGGTGTTTTACACGAGATCAGACTACAAGTTTTATTGTTCAAAGGCTGTGGGCCAGTGTTTTTTAATGGCATTGAATAAGCAAGACGAACATCTTACCTTTCTAAAAGACTTGAACAGCTAGTTCCTTTGGACTTTCTGTTGGTGTTGGCTGTTTAACCATCTGAAAAATCTTTCGTGTCATTTACTGGATGCTTGCGTCTTATATTCTTTATGCATCATGCTTTTCTTTCTTGTACTTCAAGGATTATGCAAAAGAAACAAAGTCTTTGTCCAGAACCATAAGTATTCTTGCCAGAGGATGTGATTCCCTGTTGGAATAGATGCCAGCAATGTGAGAAATCTGATAAACTGTTTTTTCATTCATCCTCATTCTTAGTTCCGTATTTAGAGCCCTAGGAATGGCTTGATCTTGACCCCCAGAATATCTTCTTTAATAGAAATATGTGAAACTGTGATATTAGAAACCATGGTATTAAGACCCATAGCCCTAAAATCTGAAGTGTAATCAGCTTGCCCCACAAACACTGTTTTTCTAAAGTTTCTGATGTGAAAACGGGCTGTGTGGCATGTCGCTGCACAATACAGAGTAAAGGCTCTTCAGTTTTGCGATCAAACCCACAATGATTTCAAATTAAATTTCAACAATTCAAGTAATGCTTCTGGCCTTGCAGCTCAGGGCACATCAAATTGGAAATCCTATTAAGAAAAAGTGTCTATATTTATAAGGACAGGAGGTTCAAAAAGTGCAGTTGAAGCCAGCGCTTTTAAGCTGTTAGATTCAACAGGACATGAAAAACTAGTTAAAAATAATTGTAAGCGAGGAATTCACTGCACTTACTGAGAGTTTTTGCAATTAACAAAGGGATAAAGAATCATTACAAAAGTGAGGAATGGCAAAATAGCTTTTGTGGGAGTAGAAAGCACAAGTGGAAATATTCAGAGAATTAATGTGCATGTTCTGTTGACGTGCAATAAATAATCTGTGCAAAGAGAATCCAATTACTGTACACAACAAATTAACTGCTATACTTCTAGCATTGTAATACATTTGTGTGAGTGATTTGCATATTTAAGCTCTGTTACACTCATTTATATTTAAAATAGATTTCATGTCTGTCAGACATCTATACTGCAGTCAATTTAATTGAAAAAACTTAGTAAATGACGTGGAGGTGTCTGAGCTCCTAAAGGACCTTCGAATTTGGCCTTGAGTGTTTATAAGGAAAGAATAAGTGGCAGCTACTTCTAGATTTACAGGATTAAAGAAATTAATCTTAATTGACCAGTCCAGATTGTCCATTTGAAAGCAGAGGCGGTACTGTGTCAGATGTGCTATCGATGTAGTATACGTGAATGTGTGTGTATATGTATACATAGACTATGAATATCGACATCCATATCTGTCTGCATAATAAGAGACAAACTGCCTTCCATCATGTCATGTATTGGGACAGAAATTTGAAGAAAGGCAAAGAGAAAGTAATCTATCTGTTTGGAATGATAGCGTCACAATTTTAGGAACCTAGGGAGTTCAAAAATCAATTTCTGTTGGTTTTCGGAAACTCCTGAAAGTATTTCTGAAAATTTTACTGAAAGGAAATATCTGAGATAGCACAGAAAATCCATTACAGAACTGGCAGTTGCGCTGAGCTCTACGTTGGCTTGGATTAGTATGTTAACAATGATGACATACTTTCTGCCAAGTACTCTTATGATGTTACAAGGCAGATTTCAAGAAGAATAGATAACGGATAAAAATCTTTCTATTGCCTCCACATTATGAAAGTATTACACTTCTTGACAAAGGGTGTGAATTTTAAGAGTATTTTAAAAATATCCCAGGAACAGCAACAAAGTCCCCCAAAATATTATTGCTTGTGTAAGCTGTTCTTCAAACTGGAATACTTGAACTACCTGCAGATAAGGATACCTTTCTTTGAGTAGGCTAAATGCTGTTGAAATGCAGACAGTTAATACTTGCCGTAAGTTATTTTTTATAAAATAATGTAAAAAAAAGAACTAGGCCATTTTGTATGGAAGTTAAAGACAGCATGAGTTTCTGTATGCGAAGAGGGACTGGTCCTTTTGGCCACCATGTCACTTCCGCCATTAATTCTGTCTCTTATTTGTTTAGTTGTCTCCTAAATGTGCAAATATTTGATTTTCTGTAATCCTATAACTACACCAATCTTGATCTACAGGCACATGTGTGTTCCTGTCTTGTCTTCACAAACATAGCTACCAGAACTAAATGTTTGCTAGATCTGGACTGCTGTCTGCATATTTTTTCAAAATAATTTGTGATGAAAATTTTTCATAAATCTAAGGTTAAAAAAAAAGTCCAGTGCATCAGCTATCAGGCTTCTGGCTATTGGAACTGACTGTAACAGAAAGTTTATATTGCGCTGTGATGTAGTCCCAGTATTTATGAAACTGAAGCTTTAATCCAAAATCTTTATTTATCTAAAAGAAATGTAAGTTTATGGTAGGTTATAATCTTCCCTTAGATGAGCGTACTGCCAGGGATACCAGTTCAAATGAATACTGTAACTAATGGCAGAGCTAGTATATGTGTTATATTTTGTGGCAAAGGTAGATGCTATTCTGTGTTTCGCTGGTAAAATAAAATCAGGTAGAAGGCTGGCTGTTGTAGGCACCCTGTAGATCCATGGGGGTTACAAAGTACAGCATTGCCTGACAGAAGATCTGTAACAATGTGGTTTTCAATAACTAAGCTTTGCAGATTTGTTATGTATTCACAATATTTGTTGTCTATTCTGCAGTAATGTTAAAGGTGATGTCCAAATATTTATTGGGAGTTGGCAAGGAAAGAAGTATTTCTGAAGAGAGGTAAACTTCTTACCCTGCTTGCTTATTTTTGGGTCCTAAAGAAAAAAAATCCATGTACCCATCAAGTTTGGTGCTTTCATGTTTCTAAATCTTTCTTGCCAATCTAGTTGATCCAGAAGGGTGAGAAAGACAAAATGTTCCTGAAGACAATAGCACTAAAGTTGTGGGCACTGCTACTGTGTTAAAGCTAAATATATGGCTAAGGAGTTTGCATATTGTCTTTTGCACACTTGAACAACGACGTGTGGAACAAGCCTGAGGGATAATAATTTACTGATTTCATTTCCCAAGATGGTTATTCCTCATCTTGACATACTATTAAAATAATTTAATTATCAGTATTTTGTCTTGTCATTAAATTATTGATGTTTCCATTATTTATATTTTTTAAACTTTGAGTGCCCACATATAGATGCCCCTTTAGATGCATGTTATTTGGCAAATATTTGTACTGGCTCATCTTTTCTCCTGCAAACCTTCTGGCTAATTTTAGTCTCTGATGTTCTGAAGTGTGATAGTATCCCCACTGAAGCCAGAGTGAGAATTTGACTGCTTGGTTAATGTTCTAACAGTAAATTTTTTGTATTTAGAGAGAGGGGAATGGGAAGAATACTCAGGAAAGTTAGTATTTGTCTGTGGCCAGCTATGAACTTGGGTAACAGAAGACAACAGCTTCTTAACAGAACGTTTGGCAATTATCTGGCTCATGTACAGAACCAAATGCACTAAATAATTGAAAGGAAACGCTGTCTTGAACTTGCCTGTTTTGGGAGTACACTGTCTCTCGGATGAGACATGCGGGAAAGGCATGCTTCTCTGTTTCTTGGCTGCAGCCAAGGCTGTGGAGCACCAAGTCTGTAGGGTTTTGCTATGCTTGTATAAGCAGGCAGTTACAGCGTGCTTTGTTATGGATGTTTCATCCATTGAAAGAACAGTGTAACAGGAATTTCACTGAGATGCTAATTTCAGCAGTCCACCCACTTAGGGAGCATCTTGAGAGACTGTGGAAGTTAAGGACCTGTCAGAGGTGTTCTCTGTCCTTAGTCTCTCAGTACACTAAATTTATGCTCAGAATGACTTATGTTAACTTTAGGATTGTGCACTGTTTTGTGGAACGTTAGAGAGAGAGAGGCCTAAATGGTGTTTCATGGAAGAAGAAAAACTCTATTTCCTTACTAAGTACTCCTCAAAAAAGGGTTCCTCTTTGCTTGTGCTTGGGCTGCAGTCTTTCCAAATGAAGCTGTTTGTGAACTAAGGCATTGATTTAATTCTTTTGTAATTCATGAAAGATATTGGAAATCCTTCAGCTGTTCGCAGTTGTCACTGGTACTTGAAGCTCAGTGAACTTCTGCACTGGATTAACAGGGATCCGTATCAATACCAGTATATAGTGAAAACAGTAACTAAACCAATTAATTATCTTCTAGAAGCATACAGGTATGCTTCTATATAACACTACTCTCCTCTTAGCATATTAGAAATACAGGTGTTTGATATCCATGTATACAAGCAATTTATATTTACAGTTGCTAAAATTCAGAGAAGCATACTTTAAAAATGGTATGTATTGGATATAATTTTTTCATTTGATTCATGGTTCTGACAATCTTTAGTGCAGACAACAGGATTTAGCTACACCTCTTCCGTGCTTCTCTCTCGGGAGCTCTTTGGTTTCATTGTATTTGCTATTTTAAAACCTGCTGTAGAGGTGTTAAACCTGGATGCTCTTGCTGGTCCTGCATGGGGTGAAGTGTTGGGGGACAGGCATGGTCAGTTCTTTCCGCTGAGACTGACCAGCCAGTGGGTCTGTTTGGCAACACAACAGAAGCACATGCCAGGGATGTTTGGGATTTCATCAGCAGAAAATGGGTGGTACTGGCACTCTTAGCTGTCACGGTTCTGTTGTAGACAGATCTGCATATATCTGCCTGGAGACTGGTTTTAACGTAGCACAGTGTAGAGCTTTTCCTGTGTATTTGCATCCAGGGTACTACCAGTGATAATAGGGATGTGGTGACCTGCGCTTCGCTGGAGTGCTGCATAAACTTGTTGAAATCTAGCATGCATACTTGGGCAACTTCCTAATGCCGCTGTGATTTTACTACCAGGGTTACTCATGGTAGACTGGTTGTCCAAGGGCAGAAGCTGGAACATGGGAATTTCCATATATATATGTAAGCAAAATATTTTTATCCTGAAAGTGGTCCAAAGCTGGAACACATTGTCCAGGTGACGTGAAGGAATGTCAGTTCTTGGAGATATTCAAAACTTGAGTGACTATACTTGAGCAACCTGCTCTGACTAGACCAGCTCAAAGCAGGTTGGACTGGATGGCTTCCAGGGATGCCTTCCGAGCTGTATCATTCTGTGATTCTCTGAACTGTCAGTGAGAGCAAGTCTAAATATGAAAGAAAGTGGAATAGTGTGGAAGCTGGAAACCAGCTATTTCATTCTGCTCTCTCTTTCTGAAACCAGAAGATGAATGAGGCAGACTGGGAAAACAGAGCAAGTGACTTGTCTGGTGGACAACTTTGGGCAACCAAGTCTCCCCAGCTTCTGTTTTAACAGGCTAATTGGACAGTAGCATCTTTCACAGCTGGTGCTAACACTCTGAGTACCAAGGCGTGTTGAAGTTCTTTTTCTTTTTCTTTCAACTTAGAGAGTGAATAACTCATCTTACAAGCGCAGCAGGGTGTGTGTCCCCTGAGACTCCCGTTAGCCTGACAGGCTGCGGATTTGTAGTGCAGGTGGTAGTTCTGATAGCTACGCTGTCCATCGATATGTGAGGGAACTACACTCTGAGGATCTGATCAACTATTCACAAAGCTTCTCTGCAATGGCTGCAAGAAGTTACATCTTTTTTTAAACATTATTTTCTCATTATTTCTATGGAGAGAACACTTTCTATCAAATTCTTAGAGCTCTCTCCATCTCTAATGTCTTGATTTAATACTGTTTTTAAAAAATGACTCAATAGCAAATAGTTGACCTTAGTGTTTGAACTGCTCGTTTTATTTTCATGAAGTAGAGCCATGCTTTCTTGGAAGATGCATCCTGTTTCTTCATGTACTGCTAGAATGAGTCATTAGGTTTTGTAAGATTTATTATACGATTCACCTTTTCTGTTGTGTGGCTTCTGAGAGCAGACACATCATTTTTGTTCTGTCATCTTCTCAAAATGGGTCTGTAAAGATGCATACACAGAGGCAAAAAGGAATTTGTCAGTAATTTCTTATATAAGAAGCAGTATCTTTAAAACATCTTAAAAATGTTTTCTTCTCTCTGTGGTTTCATTTCTTTCTTCTCTATATGTACATTTATACATATAAACACAGTGTAGTTACCAACATTGGCTTTTCAATACACTCACAGATGCCTGTGATTTTTTTAACTTTTGCTATTTATCAGAGAAAACACTGCCACTCTTGTGAATACAGCAACTTATGCCACCACTAAAGAACTAAAAATGTCAAAGGGACCATAAAAGGAAAATAACAGTTTGTTTTGGAAATTGTTCCATGACAACTTCTGTCATAATTTTGACAAAACTTGTGTAAACCAAAACCTTTGTACTTTTTCAACTGAATGAGCTCTGAAGGCACAGTGCATTACTGGAAATATAAATTAAACAGACTCTTCTTTATTTTTAGGAAGAAGCTCTGCACTCTGTGCCACCAGGGTAAAGATGTTCACTGCAACAAACAGGGAACTTTTGTGTGTGATTGATCGTAATGTGCACCGTTTCCTTGGCTTTTTATCCTTTGAGCTGCTCTGGAAGCAAAACAGATCTAGCTCCTTTGCATACTAATAAATATCAGTGCTTGTAATTATTCAGTGGTTACAGTAGGGTTCCTTCGAGATGAATCATTGCTACATTATTTACTTTTCTTTGTTTAAATTATTTGGAACCTTTAGTTCAACTATAAAACAAGGCTATCCTGGTGGCGTCGTACGTATTGCTTTGATGTTTTTTCCATCTGTAATGCAAGGATCGAAGCAGCTGTTTAGGACCCTCTCTGGAACCAAGAGTCACTTTACAATATTTTGATACAAACATTTACATACCTGGTGTAAAAAAGATATTTATCTACTTGGATGTCCTTTTCAATGGCTTTATTAGAAGACACAGGTCAACCTCTACACTAGACATAGATCACAGTGTTAAAACTTGTCACGAGTTACCATAAGTAGCTTGTTAAAGAGTTTAAATTGTCTCCTCGGTTACAAAGGTGAAATGAAATTTACCCTGCCCAAACCCAGACTTTTTTTTTTATGATCCCTTTTCATCCAGTTCAGGATTTTCTGCAAGCCAGGCTGATAAAGTGGGCTCATAGAAAGCTTTGATATTGTAGCAGACCTATGGATGTTAGCCTGGAGCTCCACCTGGTTCAGAGCACGGACTCCCGCACGCAGGCTGTCCCAGCGGCACGAACATGAGCAAGGAAAGATTTTTGCAGCGTAAGCAATGCTCCCTTTTCGTGTGCCATAAAGGGAAAGCTTGCTTTTTGCTGCCAGTAGGGAGCTTGGTCCTGCCTGACCCTGAATGTCCCAGCCCCAGCTGGGGCAGTGCTTCAGGAGCAGTTTAGCATTGCCTCTGCCAACAGCTCGGCTGAATTCACGGTGCACACACCAAAGTGCACCTCATACCATGGCACCCAAGTCTGTGGGACAGTCCGGGAAACAACGCAAGCTCAGAAATGTGGCTTGTTTCCATACGAGTGATAAGTAAAGGTTTTAGTGAATACTGACTTTTGTCTTAATTGTCCCAGACTCATCCTTTACCTGAACAAGCACTAAATATGATCTCTTTGCCTCAACTATCCATGCATGTGTTTACAGTTTCTGTCTCTCACCTCTGCTTGCCCTGAAGGTGCTGGCTCTCCTGTTCCTCCTGCAGCATATAAAACATATCTTCCCCCCCCAGTGTTTTCCTGAGGTTGTTAGTAAGATTAGAGCAATTAATGTAACAGAAGGATGAATTAAGATGTAGTTTTCATAGAAGTTCTTCATTAAAGATACGTTTTCACAAGGACTTTGTTTATACCATCATTTTGACTAGAATATTTTCCAAGAAAAGACAGCTTCTAATAATGAAAACTTGTGTTGTTTTTATTTTTCTCTGCATTTTTTCTCAAATGTAAAATAAAGCTGTAAAATCAATACTGTTTTCATTTTGGAGCATTAATTGCCTAATCAACTTAAACTAGCTACTTTTTAGGTAGTTGTGCTTTTTCAGTAAGGCATTATTTTCCCTCCGGTATTATATCTCTTTTTCAGTTGATTGTTAAGATATGAGAAATGGTGAGACCAAGGTTGAATTTATTCCAGATAAAAAACGACATGATCAGTATCAGCTGTAGTATTACGAACTGTTTTTTTCCCCGGAGTGAGAATGTAGTAACAATATTTTACACTTTTTTTTCTCTACATATGACAACCATGTTACTGCTGAAAGACAAGTAGGCTTTTAAATGTAATTTCTTACCACTGTTACATGGCATAGGAATAAAAAAATGAGATATAAAGTGTAATTTTCAAGAAGCTTGGGCAACGTTCTCTTTTAAACAATAATTTTGCCCTTGCTTCTTACATTTTATCAGAAGTATATCTTGATAAAAATCCATCAAGGTAATGGCACATCAAGGGTAAAAGCAGGTATTTGGCAAGAGACTTTAGAAAACTATGGCAAAGTGAAAGGAAAGTTCAGCTTCTTAACTTTCCCACTGTACTACTGGGTAGCTTGAGAAGAAGTGAGAATTTCTTTCTTAGTGCCTCTGTGGAAGTACCGTTGTCTCCCAATGCCTGTATTTTGTGCAGAGTGCGTTCCAGCCCGTGTTAACTCTTGTGGTCTGTGATTTCTTAGCTGTGATGGTGTGTTTACTCTTGCTATAGGGAAGCACTGCATGCACTCGCAGAATTTTTCATGTGATTTGGGATCAGATATATGACATTGATTTTACATGATGGAAGACCAATTAAGAGTAATATTTATAATTTTGGTTTTGATAAGCATCCTATGTTTACTACATCTGTGATCCTTTTGATGGTGTTGGCCAAGTTTTCATTTCACAAGGCCAAAGATAGAATTGATTACAAACCAGGTTTCAGTTCAGCTGAAATTAATTTCTTTAAACAGATGATACCAGTTATGGTCTCAAACAGGTACAGAAGTAGGAAGAAAAAAAGCTAAATAAGTAAATGCTATACTTTGATGAAAAAACAACTGTTATATTTATATAAAAATATATTATTTTTGTCAATTTATATTACTCAAATCATGATCAAAGCAGTTTATTGGTTTATTAATGGCATGTAATTAACCGGCAATTAGTGAACTCTACATTCAGAAACAATCAGCCATACCATACATAATCCATAATACTTGACACTTGTGAAGTAGTAATCTGTACGTGCAAATTTCTAAACACTCTTCTGTAACTAATCCCTATACGTTTCTAATCCCTTGACACCGTTGCCCTGGTTTGCATGCACACCTCTCGCAGTCGTTGTCAGGGCGCACACCACCCCGCCCCCCTCGGGCTTAAATGGAGGTTTTGATGCTATTGGGGTACATCTGGCAAAAAGTCAAGCTAGCAACTTGTCACCCTACTCTCTCTCCCCCTTGTTACAAATTTTCATGCTTCTCGGATATTTCTTTTCAAGCTGACTTCTTTTTTCCCTTCTAGTAATTCTTTCCTTATCGTTTAATGTGGCAAATCGTCATTGGCTTTGGCATCACCAGTTCACACGCTTTCCCAGTTTTGGGTGTTCAGGCTCTTGTTTCTTTACAGCTATTGTGCAGCCGTGTGCCAAGAGAGGGAGCCATGTGTATTCCCCCACTGCAACCATGATCAAGCAAGAAAACTAGCAGAAAGGTAGCTCAAGTTCAGCTGTAGAAATCAGTAGAGGTTGGTGCAAATTGGTTTTGTTCCCTGCCCCTGAACTGCTGTGTTTATCTTTAATTTTCACTTTACAGAAGAAGTTGGCTTGATCTGACATCTGCAGAAGTCTATTCTGTGTTAACTTCTACAGGCTGCATTGATAAGCAACAGTTTACTTGTTTTTCTTTTTACTGAATATTAAATTTTTTTAATGAAGATAAATTCATTGAAGGCATTGGCAGGGTGAGAACAATATTCAGCTGAGAAGTCAGCTCTATTCCATCAACATCTGTTTCATCTGCTTTTAGTGCTCCACTTTCTGTGTACTGTACTCGTGAATAGACCCCGAAATATAAACAATTGCTGATCATGCTGCTGGCTCTGATAACATAACTCATAATGTTGCCCTAATTACTTACATTATAAAACTGTCAGGTCTGAAACATTTGGTCTCCCAAGGCAGCTCTCCAATTAATCTTTCCTTTTTTATTAGAGATCTTGTTATGCGGTTGTCTTTTGGGGAGGAATGAGAGGTCTTTATGTTATACTGGGGTTTTTTAAAGCTTTCACTGATAACAGAGCAAGAAGACTTCAGAGTTAACAGGAACGGTATGCTAGCTACCCCTTCTTTTTCTTGCAACATCCTAAAGAATGTAGTACATACTATCACTGACTAGCTTCCGAGGGAAAAATCGTAGAACCATAGAACAGCCCAGGTTGGAAGGGACCTTGAAAGTTTGTCTGGCACAACCTTTTGTGGGAAAGCGAGCATGGATGAGATTATCTGGCACTCCTGTCTAGTTGTGTTTTGAAAACCTCCAGTGATGGGGACTCTATCATGTCCACAGGGAATTTGTTGCAGGGATTGGTTGTTCTCACTGTAAAAAATAGTCTTTCTGATACCAACATGAAACCTCTCCCAGTGGCTCCTTGTCTTCTCCGTGTGGCTCCTGGTGAAGACAGCCTCCGTCCTCTCTGTGGCTGGCTGTGAAGTACTGGAATACCGTGATGAGGTGCCCCCTAAGCGTTCTCTTCTCCAGGGAGAAAAGACTTGGCTCCTTCAGTCTGTCCTCATCGGGCAGGTTCTCCAGCCCTTTGATCATCTTCGTGGCCCTCCTTCAGACCCTCTCCAGTCTGTCCTTATATTTCTTGGACTGTGGTGACCAGAACTGGACACAGCACCCCAGCTGCAGCCTGACACACGCTGGGTAGAGTGGGATGATAATGCCTCTACCTCTGCTAGCAGTGCGCTTGTGGCTGTAGCCAAGGGTCTGGTTTGTCCTCATTGCAGCAGCTGACTCATCTTCGGCTTGTTGTCCAGCAGGTCCCTTTCAGCAAGGCTGCTCTCCAGCCCCACAGATCCAAGCCTGTCCTGTTCTCTTTGGTTATCTCATCCCAGGTGTGGGGCTTTGCTTTTGTCTTTGTTAAACATGCAGTTCTTGCTAGCCCACTCTTCCAGCCTGTCCAGGTCTGTCTGTAAGATGACTCTCCCTCCTGACATGTCCACCTTGCTACCCAGTTTAGTGTCTTCCATGAACTTGGTGAGAGTGCATTTATAAAGATGTTGAACCGTGTGGGGCCCAGTATTGATCCCTGGGATACTCCACTCATGACAGACTGCAAGCCTGAGTAAAAACTCTTGATCACTGCCCTCTGAATGTGGCCTGTGAGCCAATTTCCCACCCATCTCGCAGCCCACCAATCCAGTCTATACCTTGCCAGTTTGTCCAGGAGAAAGCTGTAGGAAGCTCTGTCAAACACTTTGCTGAAGTCCAGGGAAACAATATCCACTGCTCCCCCCATGTCAACAGAAAATGTTATTTTGTTGTGGAAGGTGATCAGGTTGGTCTGGCATGGTTTGCATTTGGCCAATCCCTGCTCCTTTTCCCAGGCACCTGCTTCATTGGGGTTGCAATGATTTCTAGGAGAACTCATTCTGTTATTTTCCCAGGGACTGAAGTATGACTAAAGGGCCTGCCGTTGCTTGTGTGTCCTCTGTTGGGCCCTTCTTGTAGATGGATGTGGTATTTGCCTTGCTCTAGTCGTCAGGAACGTCCCCTGATCTCTACGGCTTTTCAAAGGTGGTAGACGATGGCCTTGCAATAATGTCAGACACTTCTCTTAATGCCCTGTGGTGGATCCTATCCATGCCCATAGATTTATGTGGGCTGAGATTTACCTGCTATTGGTGTTTGATTTACTTGCTATGTTAATAATTGTTAAAGAGAAAGCATCTGTCTTTAGTATGGCACCACTAAAATTACTATAGGAGGACAACAAACGCTAGAAGTAAATTTTATTAAATACATTATTGCTTCAATTTTGTAGCATGCTTGCTGACAGATCCTTTAACCAATGTGACCATGTTCTAATGAACAAAGAACATCTAATGTCTAGGATGCTTTATAAGAAATTATGCTTTTCACGGGGGCAGTTTCATGGTTGTTCTCACAAATGTGAAGTATACCAGTTCTAAACTTGCCTTGGAAGAAGCAAAATGGCTTAAGCATCATCAATACAGCAAATGATGTATCATTGTTCTGCTTGTTCGCTGACGAGAAGCGAGTGCTCTGTCACGCTATTTTGCAATATGTATCTACCTGAAATCCTGTGCTGCTGTTCCTTTGCTTTAAACTTTCTGTGTATGCAGTCCTCAAGGTATCAGCAGAATGAATGCAATAGAGAAGTACAGATGATGATCATATTTTGCTTTTGGACTATTCTCATACCAAATCTCAACACTGTAATTAGTAATTGTAAACATAGCAATGACACGCAATTAGGTTGGCTACACCAAGAGACACCATGTGCAAAGTGATACCGTGAGTGTCTTCCCCAGGCAAGGCTGGAGGCCTCGCTGTTACTGACTGCGCTGCGCTGCTGGTGGCGAGACGACGACTGAGCTGCACAGCTGCATGCTGGTGGTCTTTGAGCCGTACGTTCTCCCATGCTTGAAAATGTTTATAGACACCTTTAGGCAAAGAATGGTAGTTAATAAGTTTAAATGAACGTAGCAAAAAAAAAAAAAAGTGTATATATGACCAGAGAGACACATGAACTTTGTTACATGAATGAATGTTTTTTTTTCTTTTGACTCTGTGTTAATGCCGAAAATAGAAAAAGAATCAGTTTAAGTCAACCTGAAATAATGTTTTCTTCATAGTTTTTATTGACAACACAAAAAATCTGAAATTTTGACTCAGATAAAGAATTCTATTTGGCAGCGTTCTTTTCCCTCCCCTGAAGAGAGCAAATGCACCCGTGATTACAGCAATGCAAATAAAGGTCTAGGCCCTTAAAGTGGTTATTGCTGCGGTTTCTTTGAACCAGAATCTCCCCTGTGAAGCCTGGGGGTGTGCAAGAGGTCCAGTCCTTTCACATCCTGAGGGAGTGCGTGTCCTCCGCTGCACAGCAAAACATCCTGCTCACAGAATGGCGGGGCGCACCGTGAAGGAAAGGTCTCCTTCACTCTCTGTTGCTAGTACTGTTTTCCTTTACATAAAACAGGAAGACTGTGTTTAAATGTCTGCTTAATTCAAATTAGAGATCTGAACCAAGGTCCAAAACTGTGCACTAGCTTGGTTTATTATAGCATGAGCTCTCTCAGTCTTTCTTGAAATAAAAGCTTCAGTTTTTTTTTCCAAGTAATGAATTACTGTAAAAAAGAGCTAGAAAATCATTGTGCTTTATTCCAGGTGGGTGGCTAAGCCACCAAAATATGAAGTTAACCTTCACTGTCTAGCTCAGTGATTTTTAAACTATTTTATATAAAATAGAGATTCTGCTATAATCTGATTTTCCCAGGATCCGGGTCTCTAGGCATAATGCCTGTGCCAATAGTAGTTAAGCAGAGTACAAGACTGATCAATTCTTTTTCACTCTGAAACTCTTGCTGTTCTTAAGGATGGCTTGCAGAGAAAAAAAAAATATTGCTAGTCTTACAAAATGACAGTACTCAAGTTTTTCGCCTTGTATAAATCTGGAGTATATAAAAGATGACAGTGATAAAATGCTGCTATATGTTGTGGATGCAAGAATTTGTCTGCAAAATACTGTCTTTTTGTTCAATGCAGCTCTAATGCTTTAATTCACCTTGTTTTGTAACTACTATTTCCTTTATAAATTATCAGAAACCTGAAAAGGTGGGTTATTTTTTAAGCTTGATATAACCAGTATTGCCTTATTTCAGAGTCTAATACAATTATGAACACACCATAACTTGTGGATGATTAAATTGCAAATTGTGGGTGTCCGCCAGGCAACTAGATATATTAAATTTGTTCACCTTCATAACTCATCTTCATATACACTGTATATTTTCCAGGATCACACAAAGATGTGCTTGTTCTGCCTGACGTACGTTCTATATATTTATAGTTTATCAGATGTACAGAATATCTTCTTCAAGGATACACTCATACATCATTTGAACTTCAGTAGTTATTGTTTTAATGGAAAATGTTATAAATGAATTTTATTCTCTCTGCAACACTTACATTTTTTAACATGGCTTTTTCAATGCTGTTATTTTTCGTTCTAAGAGAACATGAACTTCTTGTTTATTACTCACTGATTTTATAAAGATAGCTCATTTTCTCCTTGGAGAACTATAAAGGAAAAAATGTCAAAAAGCAGAAGCTGAGTAATCGGAGTGTAGTTTCACAGTAGTTTTGTGGAATAAACATGACACCTGCTAAAACACTGAAAGTAATCAAGACAAATACTCTACCTCTTATTTGGCATTGTAATTGAATGAGTAATTTAATCTATATATAATTTAAAAAAAATAGGTTTTGATTTACAGCTATGAACTAGGTGATATATGGCTTAATCCACATGGAAAATACCTGCAGTTATTATGAACTTAGACTGTGAGCTCATTAAATAAAAAGATTAACTCATCTTACAGATAGAAGATGCCCAAGAAACCGATGTTTCAGTGTTTGATTCAGCAGAGAGCAGCTTTCCTGTAACTCTGTGCTGAACTTGTTTCTCTGATATTGACACCATCCGAGTTTTAATGCCGAAGGGGCCAGGCTTAGCTTGCTGTTTTGGGGTGCTCCATTTCTATCAGTTTCCTGTTCTAGATACTGTTACATTTGTGGTTCCCGACCAAGTCCTCAGAGCCCTATGTAAGGCATTAATCAGCAACCTGGTCTAGTTGAGGATGGCCCTGCTCACTGCAGGGGGGTTGGGCTAGATGACCTCCAAAGGTCCCTTCAAACCCAAAGCATCCTATGATTAATCCCCAGGCATTCATGTTGTAGATATGTTTTTACCTACAGAGTTTTCCTGTGCATTTTGCCTGTCTCCTGGGACGCAGCGTTCCTGGCACAAAATGCCCGCTTGCCCATGCTGCCCCAAGGCAGTGGGACTGCAGGCATGGGGAAAGGTTCTCTGAGTGTGTGGTGGGATGTTGTGATCCATGCAGATGGCCGTGTGCTCCCCTTGGTACCTACGACAGCAATCCTGACGCTATGAGTAGCTAAAGAAGCGTTGGGGAATTTAAGGCCTTTAGCAAGTGCAGTGATAGATTTATTTCTGAGTGCAATTTTAAAATGGGTTGTGTAGTCCAATATAAGGGCAAAAAACCCCAGAGCACATTAAATTGCCATCGTTAAGCTACAGTGTGTTATCCAAACTGGTGGTCCTCACAGGGAAGCATTATTTGAATTAGGAATATTGATAGCAGAGGGAACCAGAAACGTCCACAGAGTACTTGTGGGCAAGCAGAAGCTGTGAGCTGATAGATCCCGAGATGATTTGCAGATGAAGTGAAGCCCTTGAGGCATAGATTGGGACACAAATAAGTCAGAGTAGTGCTGGCCTTGTTTCTTTCCTGTTACAGGTTGAATAGGTGAGGATATTTTTGGTGTCTTCTCCAGAGAACTTAATATTTACTTAATCTTTTGTTTGTCTTTTATATAATTGCACTGGATAATAATGCAAAGTCATATAAAATTAAAATTAAGTTTGAAATAAGGTCTGATAATTACAGCATTTAACTGTTGTGGTTATTGTTTCCTAGGAGATTAATGAGGTGAATTATTGTAACATAATTAAACCACAGTATATCTAATCTCTTACATACCCTTGTGGTTTACTGTTATTCAAGTATCACTTGAAGGTTAATTTCACTTAGCTGGTATATATTTGACTTTGGCAATACAGTTTATATCAAAATATGTTTTTAATTACATTTAAAAGTCATTAGGCAACAGCTCTGCCAAAACTATCAGTGTAAGCTTTGCTAGTGAAGGTAAGGACTAATAAACAGTAAAGTCAGCAGACTCGCATAGATATGCAACCTGAATATTCACATAAAAGCAAAAGTTAACATATGCTGCCACTTGGATGCTAATGGTGTCTGCTGAAGGTTAAAGCTTCTCCTCGGATTGTCCACTCTGATCCATGACAGTTGTTGAATGAATCAAAGTTGGATGGCATAAGGATTTCACTAACACGAAAGATATAAATGTATGTGCAAAGTTGCAAATCCAGTAACGCAGAATCTCCCCTAAAATGTTTTTGACTGAAGCCTTTTACTAGCAGTTAATGAATTCCTCATTTTGCAGTCAGAGGCTGTGCCGCAGGCCATTCAAAGCAGCCTAACTGGCTGTTTTCTGTGCTACTTCGGCAGGAAATCCTATTGTCTTGCCACATAACAAATAGAAATATACAGTAATATTTTTATAGGACAAGATAAAACTATAGATTTATCAAAGAATGCCTTTTCCCCCAGAGAAACAGATTAGTTTCGATACCTTCTTTTTTTAAAACCCTTAAAACCAACCTTCCTTCTCCAGCTGCGAACTCAGCTTCCTCTTAAATTCACTATTTGTCGTTTGTTCTCATGCTGGATGTATTTAAAGGATGGATACTCAATGTTTTATACTACAATGGAAAAGCTGCCATGGGTTGGTGTTTTTTTGTTGGTG
>Ga0065711_1006731_pt1 | contig 28331 bp, 24 predicted proteins | sample Hoacrofraction12_FD_59098 | JGI IMG/M metagenome (GOLD analysis project Ga0065711, IMG submission 59098) | Hoatzin crop microbial communities from Cojedes, Venezuela - Epithelial fraction 12 v2 (version 2) | ecosystem: Host-associated > Birds > Digestive system > Esophagus > Crop | place... | reverse complement strand
GGTCTCCCCGCAGCCTTCTCTTCTCCAGGCTGAACAAGCCCAACTCTCTCAGCCTGTCCTCATAGGAGAGGTGCTCCAGCCCTTGGATCATTTTTGTAGCCCTCCTTTGGACCCGCTCCAACAGTTCCAAGTCCTTCTTGTGCTGAGGGCTCCAGAGCTGAACGCAGTACTCCAGGTGAGGTCTCACCCGAGCAGAGTAGAGGGGCAGAATCACCTCTCTCGACCTGGTGGCCACACTTCTCCTGATGCAGCCCAGGACACGGATCACCGAAAATGTGTGTGCTGGGGGTCAGTGGAGACTCTGACAGCTCATGATGTTGAGTTCTAACAAAAATACACCCGGATATTAGCATCCACAGGACCTGTGTGTCCATCCTGCACCCCCACTTTGACTTCTAAAGAAACGTGCCTGGCAGAGGCAGAATCCTGATCTGGCCTTTCCCAACTCTGGGGTGGCTCTTCTGTTGTTTGAGCATTTGAGATGATCTCGTGTAACGTATGGCCTTGAGGGAAATCAAGGGAATCGGAGCAGGGAACAGAGCACAGCTCTTCTTAGCAACTGGGGATGACCGGACCCAGCTGTGCCTTAAGCAGCGGTGAAGTGCAGAAGCGAAGGAGCTGACCTGGGTGAAGTCGATATGAAGAGGTGCCAAGGCGTGAACAACATTCCAGCCACACGGAGAAAACCAAACTATGTCCAGTGATCTGGAGCAGAGGCCAGATACATTCAGACTCAGTCAGATGCCCTCCTGTTTTTAGCTGGTGGAGGCTGTGAACCGCTGTGACCGTCCACCTGCAGTAGCTGCTGGACAGTAGGTTCTCCATTGCTGGAAGTCTCCAAATCAACGCAGCAAAATTATTGCTCAGAGAGAAATTGTGTGCTTGGCAGACGCAGTCAGTGCTCGATTTTGCAAGAGGGCAGGTTGCATAGCACTGTAGACCCCATGTGCCTTAAACCCCGTGACTCTGTGAAACAGCAGCTGGTCACCAGTCCCTCTTAGCCAGAGTAATTTGAGAAGCTTTGTGGATCCATGACATGGGGAGCGAGGTGCTTTGCAGCATTGCTTACAAAAATCTCTGCTTCCCATGCAAATAAATGTGGGGAGAATTTGGTACTGAGATGAGGGGGCCATCCTTATGCCTTGACTTTGATCTGGCCACAAACCACTGAGCAAAAGAGATGCGTGAAAGGAAGGAGACCTGTAGCCGTGCAATGTGTCTCTCTGCAGCCCACCTGTTTCTCTGCAGGAAAAGCTTGCAGAGGTCCTGAGCTCAGGCCACCCCCATGTTTCCTGGACCCCGTCCCGAGCTGCTCCCTTTGCACTTGGACATGCACACGCAAAGCAGAGCAGGGCCCAGCAGAAATGCCAGAGAGGTGCTTGGTAAGGCAGCCCGGTCTTCGAGAAGCCGATGCTTAATCCTAATCAGCCCAGAATTTTTCCTATTTTGCAGTGCCATGGCAACCGCTCCCGTGCTAACTAGCAAACTGTGGCCAGGCAGAAACTCTTTTTCTCTTAAAAGCAGGAGCCCGATTTACTGCTTGACTCAGTAGTGTGACCAGGCTGTGCTGCTGTGCCTGGTGGATGGGCTTGGGCCGTGATGCTGAGAGGCAGCTTTCTGCTCGTGAGAGGTGGACGCATACTGCATAAATTCTTGATGCCTCATACGGCCGTCCTCTGTCGAAGCTGGGAAGCTTGGCGACAGCAGGAGCCTTGCCTCAGCAGAGGCTCCGGGATGGAGAGAGGCCGTTCACAGCTGGGTCAGCCTAGCAGGTGCCTCGTGGGAGAAGTTTCAGGACTGCTTGAAAGCTTGGCAGGATGAAGGTCCTCTCAGCCACTGAGATTCCCGTCTCCTGGCTGCCCTCTTCTTAGTTATGTTAAAGGAAAAGTTTTAAAAAATTCCTGTGGGACAAGGCCTCACGAAACTTCCCCCATATAGGAATGCTTCATGTCGAGCTTTTGTTGTTGGGTTGCTTCTTTTACTTCAACATCTGCTGGTTCTGGTGTTGGCATCAAGGCAAATGCTGTTCACTGAAGTCAGCCTTTAGCTGGAAGTGAGCACGTATATTTGTCTCCTTTTCACCAGTGTAGCCAGATGTGTGTTGCTCTCCTGAAGTGATGCTGCTGGTTTCGTATCGCTGCTGCCCCTCTGCACTTGGGGCACCCCCAGAAGAGCCTCAGAGACAGGCTTAGCACTCAGCATCAGCTGCTTCAGCTGGTAGCAATGTGGATTTTTGCAGGCACTGAGCTGTATGAGAGAGTAGAGCTAGTTCAGCACTAACCTGCCTCTTGTTCCTGGGTACGAACCCATCACAACGCCTGTGCTCCAGGCAGTGAAGAGGGAGTGGAGCTGGGCAAATGCAGGGTCACATAAAATGGGATTCCTTTCTTCATTCCTCAAAGAGTAGTTCAGCTGTGCAGACCCGTGATGCAGCTTGACTGATGCTTTTCTGCATTCAAGGTGGCTGTTGCCCATGGGACTCATTAAAACTGCAGTGTTTGCCACCGTGGTGGTGTTGGCTTGGAAAATGGCCACAGCTCTCTTGAGAGGCATTGTGGAGTAGAGCAGCATGTGCTCTCTTTAGGCTGTGGCTGGAGAAATGGTTAGAGCAGAGAGAAACACGAAGCGGTGTCAGCTGGGGAGAAGATTAGGACATGGTGGGAAGAAGTGAAGGTCCACCTAGCACAGGACATGGCCACAAAACCAGACCTGCTGACATACCCAGTCTCATGGGGCTGCAGGAGTGACCAGCTTGGCCACACCTGGTCTCTCTGGTGCTTCCTGCAAGCTGTGCATGTGTTGTACCATGATCTGTGCCCAGTCAGAAGAAGGGACCTGTGGGACCATCTAGCAGCTCGGACTGGACTTCGAGGCGTCAGGAGATGCTCAATGCATGCAGGCAATCGTCATCATGGAGAATGAAAAACCCAGTGGGATCAGAGCTGAAACGAATGGGATGTCCCTGCCAGAGGCAGGTCCTGGCTTGGCTTCCTGCTTTTGAACTAGGCTGGCTCTTGGCTGGCCACCCACAGAAGAAAGGCAGCTGCATTGCAGAGTGCACAGAGCGAGTGGCAGCCAGGCTGAACTGCACCCTGTTGCGGTGGCACTGTGGTGTGTGTCACCTCTGTGGTGGTATGCCACTTTCAATTCACCCCTCACTGTCTCAGACAAAGGGGCATTGTGCTGCTTGTTTTAGCCCAAGTGCAGTCTGCAGGAGGCAGTGAGATCTGGGAGGGGGGAGGCACTTTTCATAGAATCATCACAGAATCACAGAATCACAGAATGGTAGGGATTGGAAGTGACTTCTGTGAGTCATCTAGTCCAACCCTCCTGTCGAAGCAGGGTCACCTAGAGCAGGTGAATCATTAAGTTTGGAAAAGACCTCTAAGATCATCAAATCCAACCAGCAACCCAACACCACCATGCCTGCTAAACCATGTCCTGAAGTGCCATATCTACACATGTTTGGAACACCTCCAGGGATGGTGACTCCACCACCTCCCCGGACAGCCTGTTCCTATGCTTCACAACTATTTCAGTAAAGAAATTTTTTCTAATATCCAATCTAAACCTCCTCTGACACAACTTGAGGCCATTTCCTCTTGTCCTATCACTTGTTACTTAGGAGAAGAGACCAACACCCCCCTCACTACAACCTCCTTTCAGGTAGTTGTAGAGAGCAATATGGTCTCCCCTCAGCCTCCTCCAGACTAAACAATCCCAGTTCCCTCAGCTTCTCCTCATAAGACTTGTTCTCTAGACCTCTCACCAGCTTCGTTGCCCTTTGGACACACTCCAGCACCTCAATGTCCTTCTTGTAGTGAGGGGCCCAAAACTGAACACCGTACTCAAGGTGCGGCCTCACCAGTGCTGAATCCATGGGCATGATCACCTCCCTACTCCCACTGGCCACACTATTCCTGATACAAGCCAGGATGCCATTGGCCTTCTTGGCCACCCGGGCACTCTGCTGGCTCATGTTAATGTTTCATGCCCCAGGGCTGACGGCCAAGTCAATTTTGGTCACAAGGTTATTTCTCAGCTTGTCCAGAGTGGAGCTCAGGGATACAAAAGCAAGGTGTGAGTAAGAAGGGCTTTTTTAGAGCCCTGATTTTTCCCACGAGAAGGTTCCTGCTCTGCTGAGTGAAGAGGCTGTGCTCTGGGACCTTGGTGTGCAAGGGCCACCAGAGGGCATGAGGCAAAGGCAAGCACAGGGATCCTGGAAGGGCTTGAAAACATCATGGAGCGAATTACATTTGCTCAGTGAGAAGGAAGAGCTGGCAGGGGACCTTTCCCCTCTCCTCACATCTGTCCAGCCCTGAGCAAACATCAACTAATCTTCCTGACACTTCCAGAAGACGAGGAAGCATTACAGTGCCCTAATGGTAAGTGCAGTGGAAACCACAGGTGCAGTGACGCATGCTGCATAAAACCACCGCTCAGGCAGACTTGGCCTTGACATCTGCAAACAGGGCCCATCAGGAGTGGGACTGAGATATGTTTTCCACAGCAGGTCAGGGGCAGACTTCAGAAGGGAACCCAGACATCCTGTCTTGCAGCCTCCTATTCTTGCTTCTGGACCAAGACGAGCTCAATCAGCCAGGGTAATAACTTGCCAATGGACGCTGTAGGGGTGAGGAAATAATTAAAACCTAATCTGGGGTCCTGCTTTGGAACAAGAAAAAAAAAATAATCTTTTCATAATGATTTAAAAGTACCCTTTCATACCCAAACCAGCAGGAACCTTCTATTGTTCATTTCTCTTAGGTTTACTCCTAGTCACTCTTTGCTCAGCAGATGTGAAGATGTGGGAGCCAATTTATCAGGCAGAGCGGAGTAGACACATGAAGTGGAGTGAGGAATGTTAGTTCAGATCAGCAAATACTTAAAGATTTGCTGCCAAAGGTGCAAGAGTGTGTACTTGCTGCTCACGCAGCCAGATATTTGGCAAGTAACAAGAGGTATCTGTTGGCTCATTCTCAGATGAGAATTCTGAAGACATGGTGCAGGGAGGGAGAGCAGGACTATCAGGCTCTTCTGAGATGACTTTGATTCACCCATCACTGAATTTAGTGGGAGTTGGTGTCCTCCTGTATGTGCCTTGCAGAGTCCTTGCATAGCCAGCAGGTTGAGGAAAGTGATGATTCCCCTCTTTTTGGAGCACTCTGTTCAAGTTTGGGTCCCCCAGTACAAGGGAAAGACCGACAAACTGGACCAGGTCCAGTGGAGAGCACAAGACATATGAGCAAAGGCTACGGCACTTGAGTTTGACCAGCCTGGCAAAGAAGATGTTCAGGGGAATGCAACTGCTGTCTTCTACTGCTTAAGGGGAGGCTACAGAGAAGACAGTCAGTCTCGTCCCTGAGGTTACTGTGAAAGGATGAGGCAATAAACACAAGTTGCAGCGACAGGATATGATGTTGTGACAATGTAGTAATGCATGATGTGAGACCTTGTAGGGGGAGAAGGCGATTTAATTCTAAAAAAAAAACTGAAAGAAAAAATGTTGTCACTCATTGCACTCAGACCTTCATACCCATAAGCACTAAGAAGCATGTACTGACCAGTTCGGCATCAAATCACTTGTGTCCAAGTTGTCTGTCCAGGATTCCCTGCAATGCCACAGAGGACAAGGGATGCCATCTGTTGAATGTCTCCATCCTGTCCCATGTCTGTGAGTCACCAGGATTTACTCACTGGCCTTTTGTCTCCCAGCCTGGGTGTCCTGTGATGGTGCACGGAGATGTGCTGGCACCTTGCTGACTTGTTCTGCTAGGTGCCACCAGCATGCACCATTTGTGTAGCCCTTCCCCTGCCGTTTGTTCCTTCTGGTGTGTCCACGCAAAACATCCCCATTCACACCAGCCTGAACATTTCTGTGCCCTGCACAGCAAAGGAAACTTTTTTCACTACGAGAGTGGGTAAGTGCTAGGACAGCTGTGCAGGGAGGCTGTGCTGTCTCCACCCCTGGAGATACTCAGAAGTCACCTGGGTAAGGTCCTGATCAAACTTTGAAGACTTGAAGATTGGAGATGCCCGGAGGCCCTTTCTGACCTAAATTATTCTGCTGCTCTCAGATAGCACAAGAAGGAGAAAAAGATCCTTGTTTTAACAAGGAGAGGAAAGGAAAGAGAAGGGGGATGCGATGACTTCAGTGTCCTTCATTAACCTTACTGATACGCTTTGAATCATCAGCAGCTGATTTACGTGGCACTGCTGACCGCTGGCTGCAGGAGAAACCATGCGTTTTTCCTTTTCCAGGGTCACAAGGAAAGGCTTGTGATGGCTAATGCACACACCCTGCCTTCTGCAGAGGATTGCAGAGCCCAATGTGGAGACAGATCTGTATTCTAGTTTTTGCCAGAACTGGAGGCACAAGAGAACGGGCAGCTTGCCCAGCTCTGCAGTGACGCACTGGCAGAAGCCAGACTCCTGTCTCCCAGTCCTCTTTGTCTCCAGCCATGCTATCTCCTCTGATAGTCCTGTGCCAGACCACAGATGTGGTGCTCTCCAGGTCCCGCCTCTGCGCACAGCCTCAGTGTGTTCACCAGGGTCTCAGAACAGGTCCAGCCTTGGCTGCAGGTGGGCAGAGATGGTCCCCACCAGGTGGGAATGCTCTCCATCTCCTGTCTATCTTCACAGTCTGATGTGGTTTGGAGGGTGGGCATGCTCCAGCTTTTCTACAGAGACTGGTCTTCTCCCCTGGTGTTATGGAGGGGACAGAGGGACTGTAACCCCATGATGTTGCTCAAACCCTTTGATCCCAAATGTCTTGCTCTCCTTACCCACCCGTTTTCACAGCATGTGTAGGAAAAACCTTTCTTTGGACTTGTGAAAGCTCTGGCTTGGTGTGGTAAAAATTGCTGGGCAGGGGGAGAGTTACAGATACGCACAGTGATTGTGTAAGGGGATTTCCTAGCCGCTTAGGGAACCTGGCTGAAAAACAAACCCAACCTTGAAATCAGCTTCCTCAAAGAGCTCAGGACTGTGGTAGCTGGGCAGGACGGACCATGCCCCTGCCCCAGCTCAGCCACCCAAATTTCCTCAGATGCCCTCCCAGCCTGCCCTGCAGCCCCAGCTGAGTCTTTGGTTTGCAGCAGTGATTTTTATCCTCCACCTGCCTCAGAAAGTTTTAGTCATCACCCAGCTGCTGAATAACCCTCTTGTCTGAATTCCCCTGAAGGCCCAAAAAGACTCTCTGCTTATCTAACGCTCATTTGACCGGATAATTTGAAGGCAGTTTGCAAGCTCTGTGGAAGTGACCTGCTCTAAGTTAGTTCAGCTTTTCAATCCCCTTGGTTGCAACATCAGCGGTTTTGCTTGTATTTTTTCTTCTGCATGGTGCGGGCTCTGACATTTCTGCTCTCCCAGCATCATGTTTACCCTGCTGAGACTCAGAGGATGGAGAGGTCCCCCTGGTTCCCACCACAACCTGAGTGTTACCTTCCCCAGACCCATGGAAACTCGATCACAGGGGATTGTTTGCAAACACTAATTGATTGTAGAAGCCTTTTTTCATCTTATTTAAAAGTGGCTTCCTAGAGCAGGTCTGTCCTCTGAGTACAGCACTAACAGCTTGTTCCCGCACTTTCTCTTCTCTGAGCTCTATTGATTAATCCTGCTGCTGTTTTCTGTTTTGCTGGTGGGGTTGGGTTGCTTTCTTGCTGCTGGAGAGATAAGCTGCAGCCTTCCCATGGGCAGAGCACAACAGGTATTTAGTTCCAGTGCTAATGCTTTCCAACAAAAAACTTTGTTTTCGGCACCCAGTCTGATGCCTGGCTTTGAAACACACTTTCAATGGGCCCAGGCACTGCACAATGCGAACGTATGTCGAAAAGAAGTCAGACAATCGCTCTGTGCTTACTCTCCTCCTCTCAGTGGGTGCCCAGCTTTTCCTGAAAATACTAACTGGAAGTGGCAAAATCACGAGCCTCCGAAGTAACGGAGCCATTTTTTCAGAGCTTTTCAAGGCCAGATCCTGCAATAGCTAATGAATATCACGGTCGATTGCTAAGAATGTTGATTTCTGAGATACTAGAGATAAAAAGCTAACACTGCCTTGCTTTATCTTGAGGAGCTTTTTCCCCTTCACTCTTCCATACCTTTGAATCCTTTACCATTTCAGCCAAGTCAGGTGAAACATCCACGATCATAGATATCAAAATTCCTACTACTTTTGCAAATATTGGTTATTGGATAGAGGAAAGGTCTCTTTCAGTGCCTCCACCAATGGAAATACAATGCTTTGAGTACACTACATATCACCCCAGAGCAGAAGTCTCTAAAAAATCTTCAAAATCTCTCTCTAAAAACCCCTCTAATCTCTAAAAAAACAGGTTTCATTGTTCTGCTTCTCCAAGGACAGCTTGTCCATTGCACTGAATGATTTGCAGTTGTTTGCTAGGTCCTCAAATTTGCTAGCTTCTTTCCTGTATCTTCTTGGGCTTGTAGTTCCCCACTCTGTAAGTCCTGGTTTGGATGAGCTGATATAGCACCAAAATGGTGCCATTGCAAGAGAATGGCTTTGTGACCTGGATCACACTGGTGACAGGAGGGAGGACCACAGCAGTGTCTTCCAGTCTTGGTATGTGTCTCTCTGCTCGTTATGTCAACTCCTTTTGCCACCATGAGAAGCAGCTGCAGCTTTAGGGGCAGGAATTTATTTGCTGGAGGAAAGTATTGAAGTTGGGTGGGTCATGGCGAGGGGACATTGCATTGTTTTAGTCTTGAAACCTAAGGGACCTGAATTGAAGCCAGAGAAATGGCAATGAAAGATAAGATGGCACTTTTAGGTCACAAGTGAATCAGCCTGAATATAAGGTGGGATCTTTTCAGAAATAAAGATATGAACAAAATCCATCTGGTTTCACATTTTGCTCTGTAGGGGAGATGGTCCTTTTTTGAGGCCCAGGACTCTTCCAGTTCTGCCCCTCTTGGGAACTCTCTGGGGAGACCAACCTCCTGCCCCTCCATTCCTATCCCATTTCTTCCTTGCTCCATCTCTTTCTCCTTGTGCTTGCTTCCCTTCCCTTCCCAGCTCACGACTCTGTCCTGAGCTGTCTCACAGACTCTGACCTCTTCCCTAGCGACCTTGCTGTCGTGGCCTCCTGCTCTTTGCTTCCTATTTGCCTTCATCTAATTATCATGTTACCTCCTTCTCTCTCAGAGGAACTCTGCCAAAAATCCCCTCTTTGTGCTGTTTTCTTGCCAAGTCTGAGCAGGAAAAATGCTGTTTCCTGCTATTTCATTAGCAGCAGTCAGGAAGGTCTCTCCTGCTGAGGAAAGGCACTTCAGTGAGTTACATCCCTCACTCAGCTGCCTTAGAGGAGATCGCGTGTGTTAAATCCGGTCCTTTCTGTCCCTTATTTTCCCCTTGCAGAGGTACCATGAGAGGCGATAAGAAGAACAGAGATGTGAGACCCATCCCGAACACAGATGGATATCCTCAAGGCCACTATATGATTTGGCCTTATCTCCCTTGAGGACAATATATTGTCCTAATCTGAGCCACCAACTCAAGGGGAAGCCCCAGCGAGGGCAAGAGATCCCATGGCTTTCCTGTAGGGTAGTAAACTGTGTCAGAACCCAGGCTTTTCCAGGGGCTCTTCTAGAAACAGAGCAGAGATCTTTTGTAACAAGTTAGTTAGCATATTTGATGGCTTTATAACCCGACGTGGTCCTTCAGGACACATATATTGTGTGATTGGTGTCATTTTTCCTGAGACAGTTGCAGTCTGTAGCTCTCTACTGATCAGGAGATGGTGCCAGTGTCACTTCCCAGAAATGATCCAGAGAAGTAGCTGGGGTATTGCGGGTTGTAGCAGATTCACCCTTTATAGTCAGTTGAGAGAAACAGCCATGACTAGGACATCTGCTCCTAGGCGACATCTCCTCATGGATGCTACAGATTCTAGATGACAAGCTTGTGTGAAGATACCCGCTCCTGTCTGCTCTGACCTGAAGATTCAATCAGTAATTGCCCTAATTTGCAGATCTCATTGTGGCTTAGGATAAACTAGGACGTAAGGGACCCTCTGGCAGAGGGAGCAGCAGAACTACCAGTCCCTAAGGGAGCTTGGCTGAGCAGGACAGTGTCTTAGTTCTTCAAAGTTTCGGCAAGTACCAGGTGAAGTTTCTCTGGCATTTCTGCACCCGCAGGTCTTTCAGCCAGTCTTGCTCTGACCCCTTCTCCTTTGCAGGTACAACCCTTGTCTTTTATAAAGAAGGATGAGGCCTGTGCGACTCTGTAAGCACAGTACCTCGCATGTTGGGGACCATGACTCATGAGTCAAAGGGTCTTGGTGCACTCCTTCAAACATACTCTTGGAGGAAAAAATTTAAAAAAGAAAATAGCAAGCAGGAATGAGTCATTAAATGGTTAAAATCCCCTTTCCAGGCGACGCTATCCAGCTACCTTCCCTGCCTTCCCATTCGAGGTGCACTTGTGCACTTACGCCAGAGCGTCTTGTCTAACGAAGAGGATTGCTTTTGATAGATGAAGGCTTCTGATTATGTAATTTGGCCTTGTAAGGAAACACAGAGGAGAATTTTAGCAATATTGCTGGCTCTTATGCAAGACTGTTGCCAGTGTTTACTCTGCAGAGATGTGAATCTCCAATGTCATTTGGGCAGAAAATGATGCCTTAATCTTTTAAGACATTTATGAAACATTGGATTATGCCACGATCAGTGTGCTATCATCTGTAAGAAATTTACTGGCTGATTGGATTGCACAGAATTCTTCAAGGCAGGTTTTATATTTAAACTTTGCATTTCTGTGCCGGAAGCACAGCAGATATCAAGCTCTTAAAAGCCTTAGATAAATCATGAGGTCCTAGTTTTCAGCAATTACTGTCAATGGAAAGTTGGGCTTGTGCATCTGTCAAGAATAGAAGCGGTAGGGCTGATCACTGGTCTCCTAGATGCATTTTAATCATATTTCTCAGCCAACAGGAATTAAACAGAGCTAAATTGCACAGTAATGCCAAGAGGCTATCCTGAGTCTTCACCATTCCCAGGAGGGCTGTGAGATGATTTAATGACACAGCTTTAGTGTTCTAAGCAGCGACTGGAGCAGTGACTTCAGACTTAAATTAGGAACATAATAAGGTATAGGACACTGAACCAACTTCAGCTAAGTTTGCTCTGGTCTTCTGGCAGGTGCCAAAACTGTTGTCCAAATTTGGGAAAAAAATCCTACTTGTCTTTGCTTTTTTTCCCTGCTCCTTTGGCAACTTGGAGTCACTGGAGGTTTCTGGGATGTATGTTTGAATGATGCTTACAGTGTGGGAGAGCACCTGGGTTTAAAAGCTTGGTTTTCGGCCTTGCTTTTTTTGTGGGTCCCCACATTTTCCAGTGGAGGTGCAGCCCATCTGATAGTGATTTCAGGCAGCTGAAATCGGGTTGTGCCTCTGAATGAGCCCCAGCACCCAAAGGGCTCCATGAACCGCAGTCTGTGTTGTAGCCTTCATCATCTTCTGTCTCCAAACAGGCTCTCGTCTTGCTTTTAGTTACATCTAACGTAGTCATTGAGGAACTGGCCCAAGCTGACAGGTCCTACTGGAGGGATGGTGTCCACTTCCCTGTCTCTCACATGGTTGGGTAGGAAATGCCACCTGTAGTAAGCAAGATAAGTGCTTGCTTGCACAGGGATAAGCCCTAATGTTTAATACAGGGCACTGGAGAATCACACTGAGAACCTGTAGATCCCGGGCAGATCCTGCAATGTCTCTCTGCACTGGTCAGGAGGGGCTGGTAGACATCCATGAGGCTCTCTGAGATGTCTGCTGCACATAGAGCCTGAGGCCTGCCTTGATGCAATATGAATATTCAAGCCCAAACTGGTGGCATGATTTTGCGCAAGAGTGAGAATTATTGATTTAGGTGAAGTGTTGATTTGGTCTTGGCCAGAGGCCTGTACCCACATTAACCAGCTTTGGAGGCTCAGGATGTCTTTCAAAGCAGTAGAGTTCAAAGCTTGAGGGTATAAGAATTAGTGCCACAAAAATGCTGCCCTTTTTAAAACACCCTTTTAAGTGTACTTGCAATCATGTGCTCACATGAGCATCAGATATATGCAATATTGGACACAAATAATGATCTTGCCACTCTCCTTACTGGAGTAAGATTCTGGCCCAATCTGCCAAACATTGACCTTTTTTAGGAAGTCTATCCCCGTGATTCCCACACTTTTCCATGCCCAGTAGAATAAAAAAGCAAAGCTTGCTACAAACTACAGTTAAAAGGAGATACCTGGTATCCCTTGGACATCTGGTCACAGTCCCTGCCCTGAGAACTCCTCTGCAAGGCAAAGGCCAATCTTATGCTTGGAGGAGCCCAAGAAGAACCAAACATACACGTGTGTGCACACTTGGACCTTCTTGCGTAAGACACCGACAGCACTTTGTAGCTGTGTCAAACTCACATCAGCAGGTGTAAACACCTGTATGTACACAATACTCCATGCTTATTTCTTGTTTTTCACTGAATGTTTGCAAATCATCAACCATCAGCCAATGGTTCCCCTCCCCACTTCCTTCCTCTTCAATAACCCAGCAATGAACCCACTTGTTCTGGTCGTTCCTTCTTTTACAGGTAGGGAAACTGAGGCAGAGACTTGGCAGAGGTGGGGCAGCAGATGTTGTGGACCTGGATGTTCCAAGGACAGGTTAAACTGAGAGCTCTCAGGACTCGTTCAGGCACGCTTGATCTTGCCTTGGGGCATAGGGAAGGACGAGGTCAGCTCCTCATGTCCTTTCCAATCCTGCTTTCAGTGGTTTGAAGATCCACCCAGTCACTTTAGAAACAAGGCCCTCCCATTGGTGACACACAAATTTCTCTTAGTCTTCCTGTTTATGTCTTACTGATGCTCTTGTTCCCACAGTGTTTACAGTGCCTGGGGCTCTGGGACTGCGAGCCGATGAGTCAGTGAACGACATGCACGGAACTCCTTGAACTGTGTCAATGGTAAGTGTCGCAAAGAGATCCCCAGATCAAGCTCCACTGCTGGTTCATGCTTCTTGATGGGTTAATGTTGTATCAGCTCTCACATCAGGTGTTTCCTCTGCACACCGTGCTAAGTCGTTATACCAGGTGCTATCTCTTCTCCTGCAAAGCTCTCCTAAGAGCACAAGGCCAGGGTCTCCCCCACCAGAAATGTGAATACTCGCCAGGCCTTCACTGGGGATGAGGAGTGCAGATGTGCTCCTGACCCCAGGGGAGGGACCAGGATGCTCTCTGGCAACTTTTGGGGCTCTGAGGGAGTGTTAGTGTTGTGGCATGGAGATTGTGTTTGTTAGCAGGTCCACAGGTAATGATTGGGGCTCCCTGGGTGTGACTGGGAGTCTCACCATGCATGGGAAGGAGTTAATTTCTCCTTGGGTGGGGAGGGCAAGGAACTGGGTGTGGGTCAAGTAGGCAAGTAGTGTGAAGCACAGGAATGCCATTACCCAGGAGATCTGTGACTGGATGTTGCCCTCAACAGCGGTTTGAAACCTCCTCCAACTAACCCAGCCTTCCAGGAGGACTCTGCTGCAGGGTGAGTCCCCCAGTTAGCCTGGTGTAGAGTTGCAGAAGCAGGATGTGCAGGCTGGGAGTCCTGGCAGCGTGACACCTCCCCAGGCACTGAGCTCCTGGGAACATGGTGTCTGTCCCACCTTGACTTTGCCCTGGTGTAAATGATTAAACAGAGTGCCAAACAGTCTTTCCTGTGGCCCTGGGTCAAGAGGACATCGCAAACTCCATCTAACAAGCATCACCAACATTAACAGGGAGGAGCTTTGTTTTTTATACCTCTCACGCACCAGTCGTGGTCCTGTAGAAAGTCGTGTCTGTCCGTGGTGCGGGCAGACCGGCTGGGCAGAGGGAGGTTGCCATGTAAGATACGGTGAATGGAGGACCTGGATGCTGAAAAAGTCAAAGCATCCTGGGATGGGGAGCTGGACTGGTTGTGTAGCCATAGTCCAGGGCTCAAAGTCAGCATCCTCACGAAGCACATAAAGAAAGGCAACTGTAATAGCAGCGTGTTAGCTGCTATTACCTGCCTGGCTCCCAAATAAATACTGATCATGTGTTTTGTTGGCAAAAGCCCTGTTCAGAAGCAGGAAGGTCAGTCACCTGCTGGAGAGGGGCCAAAGACAATGCTCTCGCCCTGCTGTGCTGTTGCCCAGAGTTGGACAGAAGTGGTGGTGTGCTCCAGCCACCCTGTCTTGAGAAACTTTCCGTGGCCAGGTCTGCCCAGGCCAACCTGGACTTTGTTGTCAGGGCACAGCCCTCCAGGCCTTCTGGCACAGAGGAGATGTGAGTGAAGGGCAAGTGGCACAAATGCTGTTATTCTGGAATCAACAAAACCCAGCCCCTTAAAGTGCCCTTCCTGACATGAAGCCACACTGGTGGGTGCAATGTTCACATGGGGGCATCCATGCTTTGCTGCAGGAGCTTATGATTGCAGAATAATTCAGGTTGAAGGGGACTCTGGGAGGTCTCCAGTACGACCTGCTGCATACCTGGGGGGGGACAAGGAGATTCCCTTTTCTTGTGTGTCACTCCTGGAGAGCAGAGGGTGGTCAGCAGGACCAACACTGGTTTCTGCAAAGTTCATGACTGAGAGGTGGTGAGGTACTGTTAGAGATGTGGCCAGCACATGGAGCTGGACTGTCTTCTTATCCATAGATGTCATAGGCTTCTGGGATGGGTCAAAGTGTGCAGATATATGCAAAATATATATATGTGGTGTTTGGCTTATCTTGAGATCTTACACCCAGACATGAGATTCACACAGGAGCCCAGCACTGTGAGTTAAATGAGGCACTCAGCATCGTGGCTTAACCACAAAATAAAACTCTTATGTTGTTAATGATATAACTGATGTCTGTCAGTCAAGCAAAGAGCGCTGGACTCCTCTCATCATGGAGGATGACATGTTGAAACACGCCATTGTAGAGGAATGACCCATAATATCTCCATATAACTGATGGGGGAACTGCGGCATGAAGAGACTGAGTGCGTTTCAGTCAGAGGTACATCCAAGCATCTCAAGTAATGTGTGGTGCTTTTGTTTAGGCAAGTGGGTTAGCTGTACATTCAGTCAGTTAAATTGCTTATTAGTCTCCACTGACAGTGCTGATTAGCTCCTTGGTGGCTGTAATGTGAGATCAGGAACTTAACGCCCATGGAGACACCTACAATTAAGCATTGTAACCTGCAGCTGCCTCCTGTCCCTGGTGGCTTTCCAAATGCCTGCTTGGAGGTCATGTGGGAAGCTTGTGCTGGAGATGGGGAATGCCTCTGGATCTCCTGACTCCCCCACCTGCATGCTAGAACCCATTTGATGTTGCAGGGTGCTGACACCGACATCTCGTGTCCCCACCTCCTTCATCTCCATTTCAGTGTCTCCCCAAGCTGTGTCTTGGCTTGTGCTTTGAGGCTCGGGCTACCATGGCTGGCTTGGCTTATGGGAAGCCTAGAACAGGGGTGTCCTCACCATGACCAGCACTCTGAGGTGCTTCAGGGTTACAGGTCAATGACAACAGCATATAATAACAGCAATAACACTATTACTCTTCTAACTGCCAGAGGAATCACAACAATTACTATTATTAATATTAATAATGATGGCAATAAAAATAGGCATTAATATCTACTGGTAATTACTGTTACTCCTCCATCATATTAATTATTATCTCTGCTATTAGTCCTCCTGAAATTGAAGGGCAGGGATCTGGCACTGTGCGACGTTACTTTCAAAAGGCCACAGAGAAAAGTCTCAGCCTGGGTCAGACCATAGAAAAAGAGGTAACAGTGACCTGCTGCACAGGTGTCTGTGAAGGTGCTCAAGGCTGTTCCCGAGAGGACAACAAACCCCACAGAATGGGCCGATTCTAGAAGTGGAAGAGATGCACAAATCTGTAATTTCCAGGGTCGGGAATTATAGCAGGAACATAAGGAATATTTATACTGCAGAGGAGCTGGTGGTGGTCAAGGGTTGGCTTCTGACAGTGCATCAGAGGGATGCTGCTCAGAACTGCAAGGGCGACACTTGTCATGTTCACCCTGACGGATTTCCACCTGAATTTCCAACCCTGTATGTGGACGACAGCTTTGTGTGCATTGCTGCCTGTAGCCACAGATCATCCTGATTCTGCAGTGATAGATGTATGGGTAGGAGGATGTTCCCTGGAGAGGTCAATGTACCTCCACTGCAAAGTGTGTGGGGGGGGTTCCTGGAGCTGAGGGGATTTTGCCCAATTTCTAATATTAGAGAACAGCTGAATTTTAGTATTCCTGAATGATATTTTTGGAATCTGTGTTATGAGAAGACTGTTTCCAACTTGTGAAATAATGGAGTTTTAACACAAAATTAGCATATCAAAACTGAACCCCAGTTAGGAAAAAAGCAATTGCCTTTCTGTCCTTTAAGTTACCTGCCATGTNATTTTCTTCTGTTGAAGAAAACCCAAATCCAAAATCTTTTGGAATATTGTTGTGACGTGGAACAAAGCCAGATTCTGAAAACTGAAACTTGGGAGCAACAGCAGCTCCTGTCCACTTGGTTTTCTGAGACGGCAGGCACAGTCTGGCCCAGGTCTCTGTGTTCCCATGGTATGCAGTATGGATGATGTTGCTTGCTTTGCAGAAGCAGAGACAGAGGTGGAGAGCTGGCAGGGACGTGCTAACAGGAGCAACTTTACTCATAGTGGAGGACAAGGGCTCTCTAGGTCTCCATTAGCAGGTGGGTCCTGCAAGTGCAGGGAAGTCACTACGGTGGCTGTATACCACCATGCTTGATGTTCTGTCACCAGCAGTTAATATCCTGGGTGCTTTGGAAACTGAGCACTCAAGATCCGTTTTTAACTGTGTGGGGATTATGCCAGCTCTGGGACAGTATCAGAAACTCAACATTACAGCTTGCAAGCTGCTCTGCTGACATCTGCCGCTTGCTGCTTTATTTCCTGAATGGGCTTTGGCTAGTACTGCGAGAAGGACTAGATGTGGAGGGGAACAGTCTCAATTCCAAATCCCCTGATGGTGCTTGAGCACTTGTTATTGTCAGGTTGGCTGGTTGCTATCACTCCAGCCTGAGGATGCTCTTAGCGTGCCCCTTCTGCACATCCTGACCTTGGCAGGTTGCACCAGCAGTGCCACAAGCTGTGAAACTGGTGGAAGTGCTGTCTCCTCCGAGGTGGCACACAGGAGGCCAAAATCTATCTCTGATGATGAAACACAGAAACTTGTTTCCAAAGGGAACCCAAGCTAGTTGGGCTTTTGAGGAGCAGAAGAGGGAGTAAGACGCCAGGGCTGCATGTGGCTGCAGGGCTGACAGGAGGAGAGAGCATGTTACAGACCTCCTCAGGATGGGGCAGAGAGAGCTTGTGCTCTGCTGAATGGTGCTGGAGGGGAGGAAGAGAGGGTTGCTGTTGTCTTAGCCCTCTCTGAGATAAACCCACACCAATGCACTGCCAGCAAAGAGAAATGATCCCCTAGGGCCAGCTCGGTGTGAACATACAACTCTGGCTCAGGATGAGCTGCTTGGCTGATATCACCACAGTGGCTAAAACTTTATAGCTTTTTCTAGCAAAAAAAACTTTATAGCTTTTTCTAGCAAAGGGATTTGAAGAGCAGTAGCCTGAAACTGCTGATCCTGCGATATTTCCCACAGGAGCTTGGGACTGTGTTTGGTTTGAAATGTCTCAGAATACTTTGCTGCTGGGCATATACGGACATGCCTTTCCAAGCTACCATCAAGCAGTCAGCAAATCTTCACCTGCCCGAATAGCTGAACAGCACTACTCCCAGGCAATGCCATTCTCCTGTGTTTTCCCAAATTTTAGTTGGTTGATGGAGGCACAAGAGTGTGTGTTGGTCCCACATTGGCTCTTTGTGGGCCTGAAAAGACAAGGAACAAGGTTCAGACCAAGTTGATTCAGCTGTGGTCTGTATGTGCAGATTCATGTGTGGCAACATCTTTTCCCGTTGGTGAAGATGATGTTATGCTGTCAGTGGGAGAAGGGATTTTGCATGTGTTGGGGAGTTATAACGGAAATGTTGAGACTGGTAAGAATGGAGATTGGATGAAGATTGGTGTAGAAACACCAGAAGGAACCAACAGCAGATGCGCTGCACAAATGGCAGATGTAAGTGGTCTCTAGGTGAGCAAATTAGCAAGATCCCAGCACATCTACCTGCACTGTCTCACGACACCCAGGCTGAGAGACAAAAGCCAGTGAGTAAATCCTACAAAGGTGGGACAGGATGGAGAGACCCATCACTAGCAGTTCCTCCAGGGGGTAAAAAGGGTACATCCAAACCCAGCACACTGTCACCAACCTGGCAGAAACCCAAGAAATGCGCTGAGGGCTTGTTGGTAAATGTCCATTTTGCCTAGAGCAGAGAAAAGCTGGACTGTCCGTGGCGTAAGATGTGACATTCAACAAGATCCCAAGAGGGTGCTGCAGTGGGAATAAGCCTCATTCGTTCATATTTCTGTACCAGTGAAAAGCTGTCCTTGGATGTAAAATTGGATGTGAAAATGCCTTTGCCTCTGAGTCATTTCTGAAATCTCTCCCATTGCTGTTTGTCAGATGCAATCACTCCACAAACAGCGAGCAGTGGCAGAAGCAGCAGCTGTGGCCCAGGGAGTACACTGTGGACTTCAGGAAAATTGTGTCTATAATGTGCCTGACTGATGCAGAATTAATCAGGTTTGAAAAAAGAACACGGGTCTTGGACCCTGGGGGACTGTAGCTAAAAATTTCTGCCTAGGCGGATCTTCCCGTTGTGCTCCTTGACATAACTTCTAAGAGAAATAAATGAGTTTATCTCCCACTTTGCCCGCAGACCTTTCACATGGAAATAGTAGGATTAAGGAGATTAAGATTTAGCTTCAACTTGGATAAAGAACAACAAAGAAGAATGATTAACACTTGAAATGGTTCCCAGTCATTAGATCTAAAGCCCAGTCTCCGTATATTGCCTCTAGTGAGAGCTTTTCTGTTGTGTTCATTGCTGTCACATCTGATCCCATAAGAGAGCAGGAATAAACCGGTTAGTTCTCTACACTGGGATGGGCTGTCTCAAAAACATCCATGGTTTGGGCCATGGAGGATGTAGAAGGCATGGAAGAGAAAAAGGAGGAGGTGAGGTTTATGGGGTGGATGTAGGGAAGGTTCCTCTTGAAGACAGGGAATCAGGGACAACAGGGTCAAGGAGGTGGAGAGCAGAAGCTGAGGGTTGGAGTCTTGCTTTGAGGTGAGTAGGAAGGAAAAGAAGGTAGGAGGCCATAGGCTTGATGATCTGACTTGAGATGGAGGACAAGACCACAGGAGGAGTTTGGTGTGAAGCTAGCTGTATCTCAGTATTGGTGGGCAACACATGGGGGTGAGAAGTGGCCATAGACAGTGTGCCCTGTTATGGGTCTGGTCTAGACAGCAGAGCGGGTTGGACTTAATGAGGCAAAGGGTGTAAGTCTCTAGTGATGCAGGTGAGAGGGTGAGTGTTGGGAGAGACAGTGGTGCAAGGTCCAAGAAGACTGCCTGAGACTTCGGGCAGGAGTTGTGTGGCTGGCTGAGAGGGAGGGAAGGAGACTTCTTAATGTCCCTGATTTTTGTTAAAGCTCTTTTACCTTAGTGTTGATGTCAGGGGAGCATTCGAACATCCAAATTTGATTTAGATGAAAGACTAACTCTTCTGAACTCTTTCCCTCCTCAATAGATATGAAACTGAATGAGGGATTTTGCAGTGATATCTGAGATGCTTGGGTCATTTTCCCACTTTAAGAATACACTTTCAGTACACCTGGACAGGTGGTTGGACATCCCAGGCTGAAGCTTCCAAAGCAGCATTTTCAGCAGCAGCAGCTGGGAGTTGAGGCTGAAATGCTCTGCTGGGTTTTTGGACGCCCTTAGGTTCCCTGGGGCCACAAGTCTCAATACCAAACCCAACCCAACCTCTAGCACTCTGGGGAGCTTTCTGCACGTCTCACTCGGAGCAACCCACATAAATGGGGCCTTGCTAGGGCTGGTGAAGCAGTTCACTGGAATGGTGTTCCTTTCCCCCTCAGTGTCCTTCCAGCTGCCTGAGGGAGACCTTTGGTTTTTCCTGTGCGAATCCATGTTGACCTGCAAGTGAAGGACACAAGCCACCATATGACACCCATGTGTGAAAGCAGAAGTGTCCAGCCACACACAGACTCCAACACTGCAACCAGACAGTGGTTTCCCCTTTAGTCCAGGCTGCATTTTGCCAGGGACAGTAGCTGAGGCAGCTTCCCAGGTCACTTCAAAATCTGAGGCTATTCACTTCCACCAAGATTCTTCTGCTGCCAGTGTGGAGGCACCTTTGGAAGCAGGAGTTTCTGCTCCTGCATTATCCTTCCCTCAAGGCCTGGACTGTGAGGCCAAGACACCAAGAGATGACATCATTTGGGATCACAGTTCTCATGTCATCTGCAGTGTTGTGGCTCTGGCTGACTCAAAGAGCAGGTAGATCCTCTGCTAGTAAAAACAGGGAGCCAAGCAGGATATTAGAGCTCTTGGAAAGGCAGCGGACAGGCTGGAAATGAGCAGAGGCAGCAAGTAGAACACTCAGCTTTTAGCATGGTGCATGGTTTGATGCCTCTAGAGCTTTTCCCTACGTGCCCAGGGATGTGTCAGCCTTGCATGGTCCTGGAGGTGTTACAGGCTCAGATGCAGTCGACATGGCTCCCATGTTCAACAGAGTGGGGCTACCCATGGCTTCATTACCTGGGCTGATGGGGGGAAGGAGGTGGGGGTTTGTTCAGTGGGACCCCCAGATCAGCTCTTTGCCTGGGTGGACTGGACAGGGCAAGGTTGTGCAGTCTCCGTCCTTTGAGGTTTGTAAGACCAGGCTGAGTAAAGTCCTGAGCAACCTACTCTGAGTCCCATAGCATAACTTGCCTTAAACAGGAGGTTGGGCCAGACATGACCTGAGAGGTACCATGACGGTGACAATACAGCAGGATGCTTCTGGGCTCAGTTCTCCCTGATGATTGCAGTCATTGACCCTGGTGACATTGGTGACCTGAAGCCAGCTGCCCTCCTTGCCTGCTGCAAAGGCAGGGCCTTGACCAGAGGTACCCAAAGGCTAAATAACCATGTTTAGCATGATATCCAGGCTCCCAGACTCCAAAGTGGCTCAGCTGTCCCCCAGCGTGGCATTTTGCAGTTATCTGGGCCGTAACTTGAGCCCAGTTTCCAGGCTCACCCCAAAAGCTGGTATGACTGGAGCCATGCTGGAGGCTTGAGGTTCATGGCCAACACAGGACAGCTGGATTGTGTACAGGGTCCTTCTGAATTGCACCCTACAGTGCAATTGGTTAAACCATGTCCCAGAGCAGATGGAATCCTCACTACCACCAGCGGCTTTGTCAGGACAGCTCTTCCTACTGTGACCCATGCGGTCACTTAGCTCTAAGGACATGGAACAGGATCTCAGCAGTCCAGGGTAAGTCTGCGTGCTCATCCTGCTTTCTCCATCTGAGAGAGCAAGCACACCATTCTGCACACATCCGAAGTGTCACTACTATTTCTACCGGTAGGTTAAAAGTAGAAGATGTTCTTGTTGGCAGAATTAGGTGTGCAGAGCTTCCTGGACTCCTTGAAGGCTTGGTACAGTGATCGTTGGGATTTTTACCTCTCAGGTGAGATCCTACTCCTGCCCTGCAGGATTCAATGCTTCCTATTGAATCCAGGCTTGCTTACCAAGCAGCTGGCTGCTCACAAGTTGTGGTGCTCAGTATCTCTAACTTGGGTGCAGCATATGAGGTCAGAGAAGGGCATGTGATCCCCGTTCCAGGTCTTGTATATCCTTGTGCATTTTAATAGTACTCTAGAGACTGCGGAGCAGTGCAAACCAGCTTGAAGCCTTCCTCTTCTTGGCCTGATCGGCAGGTCATTGTTGGTTTCTTTACAGAATAATTTGGTCCCCTTTTGTGCTGCACCATATGTTAGATGAGACACAGATGTTTGCTCTGACAATGAGTCATTACCACAGTTGTAGCTGTCAAGAAAGCTGGAGGTTTTTGCAGCTGGATCGGGGAAAGTCAAAGCCTTTAGCATACTTAAAACGACCGAAGTTCATGTGCTTTTTTGGGAGACTGCGTGAAGCCAGACCGATCAGTCCCAGCAAAGGAAGCCCTCTCTGTGTCCAGTGCAATAATAAATTTGTAGTGAAGGGGCTTTGAATCCCTTCTTACCCTGCCCAACAGGAGAACACTTTGCCTGTCCCTGCTCTGCCCTCTCTGCCCTGCCTGTTTATCCTACCCGAGGTCAGGAACTTACCATGTGTCTCCTGTGAGAGCACAGTGGGACCTTGCTGGCTGCTGAGGTCTCCAGGTGTCACACAATAGCTGTTCTAGGTTCACCCCTTGTGTGTGTGAGTCATATTTTCAAATACATGGAGGGAAAAGGACTGGGATTCTCACTAGAAAATCAATTTGTGCTAATGGTTTTTATGATATGGTGGCTTATCTGCAGGACTTGACCTTCGCAAAGGTCCCTGGGTACACTTCTCGCTCACTCTCAACCCGTCCGGATTCTCGTATCCCATTCCTGTCTCCTCTGACACTCATTGCGGTTCTGGAGGTTACAACTGTATGTCACAAATAAACAGTGTTTGCAGACCATCAAAGATAATTCATGAGCTTTCAAGCAGAACAGACCTCGCCAGTGCAGAGAGGCAGTCGCTGCATTCACCACTCAGAGCCAGAGCCAGACGAAGGCAGTGACAGACAGCATGGAAAGAAATGCCAAAAGTGGTAGGAAGAAGCAAAAAAATCTAGATCGCTTGAGCAGAAGTATTTTTCCTGGTCCATTGCTGTCATGCTGTTTAGCAGCTGCAGATGTGCTTGTTCTCAGGGAAGAAATGGAGCTCCTGGAGCACTTTCTTCTCTCTTGCCCTAAAAACAAGTAGGAAAAAGCCTCTGGGACTTTCAGGAGTTGTGCGTATTTGATTTAGAGGAACAACGGAGGACACAAGCAAAGTTGCTGCTCTCTGCTATGATCACACACTGAGAGCTCACACTCTTGTACAAGTAGTAGGAACCCTGTAGTAAGAAGGTAAGGCTGAGGATGTTGGAAAAAAGAAAGAAAGAGAGAAATATTAATTTAAAGCTGTGTATGCATAAATAGGAGTCAGAGAAAGTGAGGGAGAGTGATTTTCTGCCCTGGTAAGGAGGGCACGGAGATCTCAGGGTGAGAGAACTTCTGCAGAGCACAGAGGAAAATGGCACATGCCCCCGAGGGATATTTGTGTTCAGCTCTCCTGGAGAATTAGCCACCATAAACCTAAAGAAAGGAAGTTATCCATAACCCAGAAAATACAGGGAAATATTTTCCATGCCGCTCTGGGAGACCAGGAAGTTATTTTTGGTTTCTGTAGCACAGTGAGTGTCATCAGGAGCATGTGCAACAACAAAGTTTTCAGCAGCTCCCATTGTATTTGCTCCCATTGACCTTATCGCTAATAAGTGCAGGATGTGAATTATAACGGCACAGATGTAATCGGAGAGGCCTGGAGACAGCTCGTCTGCTAGGGGCGAGCAGTTGCCATGACAGAGGCTCTCGAGTTGCTCCTTTTCAAGTGGAAAACCAGGTAAAACAAGGACTCTGCCTCTTCTGTTGACTTCAGTATTATTTAGGGGATAAGTGACTTCACTGTTTCCCTGGATGTGGATGTGAGGACGTTTTTATGATTGCAAAGGACAGAGAAAGTCATGTTATTGCACTCCTGGTGAAATACTTTGACACTCTGCTCAACGCTCAGGCTGGGAGACTGAATGTTATTCTTAGCTATTATTAAGTCACAACACATGCAGGGATGCACAAGAGGCAAAGGATCCAGATCCTTCCTGATTTACAGAAAGAACTTTGGTGGTGGTATACCCATTTACACCAGCTTAGAGTCTGGCCCCAAGTTTCCATGAGATGTAGCACCAGGGGTTTAAACCCTACAGGTATTATTAAAACTGATCATGTTGGTTTTGCAGGGGAAAAACACGCAGCGACACGACTAATGGCACAAAACCAGCATCTTCCCTGTGCTGAGTAGCCTGGCCAGCTGCGTGAGGACTGCCTGACACTGACATCCTTTCTTCTAAACAGGCTGAGGAAAAAGGTCTGGTGCTCAGCAACATGTCCTTTGTATCTGTTAGGGAACCAGCATATCAGCGCAGCCCCTCACGTCCCAGGGTGCGATGGGAGCGCTCAGCCAGGCAGAGATGTTTCAGAGGACTTCTGAAGGGCTTGGAGACACAGGCAGAAAACATACATTGCGATGATGTATGTGGGTAACTGCGGGAGGGTTAGTCAGAAGATGGGAAAGCAGCGTTACAATCTGGAAGTGTCTATGAGTCCAGAAGGACAGTGGGAAAGGGGACAGATTAAAGGGAGATGGGACCAGCAGGCAGTAATATCGTTATTGTCAAATGTATCAATAGCAATGAGTCTTGTTTTAAAAGCAAGGGACCCATTGTCATTTTTTTAATGGGACAGATTTTTAGTCCTTGACAGCACCCGATGCACAGCACAACACCTGGATCCAAGAGCCAAGATTTTCAGGTGGAAATAAGAATCAGCACAGAGGAGGATTTTTCCAAAGTGGTAAAGAAAGAGAAATGATGAAGGGAACTGGGCATTTCAGGCCTTGTGCACTTGAAACCCTCCCCTTCAGCCTCTCCTTTTAACTTGAAAAATGCAGTTCAGCTACCAGATGTGTGGACCAAGTAAGCAAATCCCAGGCATCTCACTGTGTCTTTTGCCAAAACCCCACAGTATTTCACAGACATCACAAGACCTTGAGGTGGATCTGACTGCTGTTTTGTAATGGGAGAGACAAAAGAGGATTTTGTCTGGCTGGTGTCTGAGCAGACATCTGCTACAGCAGAGAATGAAGGCTAGTATCTCTCAGCAGAATTTGTTCCTCATGTAAACAACCTCCCACTTCTGGCCTGTCTCTTGAGTTCCTCTAGCCAGATCCCAAACAGCCTTGCCACTTTTTGAACTTTTGTAACACATCACTGGTGACAGCAAGGCTGTCCTTCTGCTGAGCTTCGTGGAGTGAAGCACAGTGTGTTGTGTAGAACAACAAAGAAAAGTCCTGGAGATATGGGAAGGCACAGGACACGTGGCTGTCTCTGGTTGCGTTATGGTTCTGTAATTTTCTCTGTGTGTTTTCTTCCATATGCACATCTGCACATCTCAGCAAAGTATTGCTGCCAGGTTTAGGGCACTGTGGAAGAGATTTGGCCATGATACACCCGTAGGTATGTTTTGCAAGAATAAAGAGTTGTTGACATTGCTGTTTACACAAAACACCCCTCTGAACATTAACCATTAATTCATTTCTTTGCATGATCTGCCCTCCTCAATGCATCCAATGCCAGAAACACCATCAGGTCAGCGTTCGTGTTGCTGGATCAAGGTGCTTTGTGGCTCGTGATAATGGGATGGTTCGTTGCCTGTGGAACATAAAAGGCCTCATCATAGTCAAGTAATGAGTACAAGGATGGGTGACCTGCTGCATGGGTTCTCACTCCATTTCTCATTTCTCCTGAGAAGGGATGCTCCTAGTGCACATTGGTAACAGCCACAGTGACAATAATGGCAAAGATTTAATTCATGGTCTTTAGCACTAGAAATAGGCAATAAGAAGAGACTTCTTTTTGCTTTAATGAGAGTCCACAGAGCAAACTCGAGTGGTCTAGTGACCCTCAGCAGACCTCCATCCTTTGCAGCATAGAACAAGAATTATTCTGTGCTTTGGCTAGTCTTAGGTGTCTCTGTGGACCTGCTGCTGGGTCAGGCTGTGCAACGTAGAGTGGGGTTTGCACCTCCTAATACAATGACTATGCTCCCTATGAAGCCTAACTGTTGAGCACCAAAAAATACCTTAAAATGGCTTGTGCTGATCTGCAAAAAACTCAAGGTCTTTGAAAACCTCAGTATTTGAGATTTGATGTAGCAGTTCATGTGGGTCATCGGGCTCTCATCAACATTGTGATGCAACGTGGGACAATCCCAGGAGCAAAGTTTGTATAAACAAGCTGCATCGCCAGCTCCTGCCCTGCTCCCAGCTGCAATGAGCCAAACTCCCAGTTTCTCCAGAGCACCACTGATTTTTCCATCCTCCTGTTTCTCCCAGTGAGGAAGGCAGTGGGACTCAGTGGCTGAAGCAAGACCCAGGAACACAGCCCCAGTGACCTCTCTGCCTCAAAATGCTGGGAAAGGTGAGGGTGAAGGGGATAATTTGCAAGTATTGTAACTGTTCATCTGTAGTGACCACGTGTCACATGTGAATACAATCTCTACGCACAGATAAGGTCTTGTGCTGTGCACAGAGGGGCTTGCAAACAGCATGATTTAATGTAGACTGAACCTGAGCTTTGTGGCAAAGTAGCAAAGGAGCCACAACAGTCTACAAATAACATACCTATGTATTTTGACCATTTGTGCTTTAAAAGGCTGTCAGAAACACTCCTCAGCAATTTGCTGTGGAAATAGGAAGAAGGAAGGAAAGCTGATCGTAAATGCTCATATATGCCTGTTGTCTGGAGAAGTTTTATGTGCAGTATGAGCTAAAACTCAAATGCAAATTCATGGTGCTTGATCCAGTGCCAAGGGGAAGCTCGAGTTCAATTGCTTCAAGGCGCGTCTGTGTAGACATAGGCAATTTGAGGTTAACTGAGATGAAGCCACTACTAATTTCACTTATTGGTTATAACCTTGGGCGGACTTGAACCTTCTCCCAGAACCAGAAAGTCAGCTGAAGCACAGTGGCTGCCTGTACTGCAGCAGAAGAGTGAACTCTCCAAGCAAATTGCCCCAGCTGGGAGGATTTCAGAGAATTCTTGACTGCACAAAGGCTTCCTTCAAATGATGAAGCACTTGCTTGGTTTAATGAAGATATGGTTTAATGGAGATATGGATCAGTTTGGATGTTCCTGAGAATGTAGTTTCCAATACGTGGGAAATCTGATCTACACATACAAGCAGAGGCATAATTTACGCTTTTAAAAAGTACAGTAGCTCCTTTCATCTTACTGTGAGCTTCCGTTCACAAGCTTGATAGCCCTCCTGAAGACATCCATCATGTTCTCTGTTTTGGTAGTGTTCTGCATACAACACCACCAAGCTTTGCTGGCTTCTGTACTGTCAGCAAGCAGGATTATTTGGGATGCAGCTGAGCCTCTTCACAAAAGCCACTAGGGCCTTTTCCTCTTCCTTGTCTTTGGCTGGGGTCATCCTCTGCTGATGAGGTTGACTTGGGTGTTGCCTCCTCTGGGAATGAAGGAGGACTGCCTCCCACCCCATTTCTGTGTGTACAAATGATGGGCTAAGAGTTTTGAATGAAGTCTGAGCTAGGCTGTTGTACACTGTTGCTGTCTCAGCTGTTAGCACTCTCCTCTTCCCAACCGCCATGGCTTGAGACTTGCCAACAAACCCATAGCCTCAGGGGAACACCCTGTCTACCTAACACCCCTGCCCCATTTATTCTGCTCCTGCCAGCTTGTGCCAGCTCCTCTCCCTGGATGAGTGTAGCTGTGTTTGCCCTGCTCCACGTGTCTCTCTGCCTTCCCATGCTGTGGCTTTGGTATCAAATCAGATCTAAAGGGTTAGGCTCAGCTCACCGGACGGGGAAGAGGATGAGGTAGATCCTATGTCAGCAAATGCACGGGAGAGTAGATACAGTTAATGTGTGTGTTGAAATCACCTCCAGCCAGGATGCTGATAGCACCCTACAAATACTAGCCAGGTTAATCTTTCCTGCTGGAGTTTTAAGAGCTGCTATTTCCAAAACCAGACTAAGCTGAAGTGCAGAGAAGCAGTGTAACAAAGAAGTAGCACAGAGCAGTTGTAGAGGAGCTCATCTCTGCAGAGACATCTTTGCAAGTTAAATGGACTACCCAAAGGGGCGAATTTAAATTGTGCTCATGAAACCAGGTCAAAGTGAATGAAGCTACAAAGAAATAATGTTACTTTAATTCTCACAGTGCCAACACAAAGGTTTAATGTGGTCTCAGCAAGAATGTGTCAGTCGACTGAGAAAACTGCAAGATTCGTAAGGGCAGGGTAATGTTTTAGGGTAGAGGGTACAAGAGGCCCCGGAGCTGTGATGGACAACAGTGCCACGGTGGTGTCATTTCTCCAGATGGATATTTAGCCAGATGTAGCCACTCACTGCGCTTCCTCTTAGGGGACTGGAACATCTCCCCTACGAGGAGAGGCTGAGGGAGCTGGGCTTGTTCAGCCTGAAGAAGAGAAGGCTGCGAGGGGACCTAATAAATGCTTATAAATATCTGAAGGGTGGGTGTCAGGAGG
>Ga0065711_1031953_pt1 | contig 28335 bp, 9 predicted proteins | sample Hoacrofraction12_FD_59098 | JGI IMG/M metagenome (GOLD analysis project Ga0065711, IMG submission 59098) | Hoatzin crop microbial communities from Cojedes, Venezuela - Epithelial fraction 12 v2 (version 2) | ecosystem: Host-associated > Birds > Digestive system > Esophagus > Crop | place... | reverse complement strand
CTGCTGTAGGTGACCCTGCTTCGGCAGGGGGGTTGGACTAGATGACCCACAGAGGTCCCTTCCAACCCCTACTATTCTGTGATTCTGTGATTCTGTGATTCTGTGATCTCACCAGGTGCCTTGGTCTCTCACCGTGTCAAGGTATGGAAGCCCTTCGCGCTCCGTACACAACTTCTCTTCTACTTCACTTTGTACCAAGGGCCAACACAGTCGTCTGCCAGATCCCTTTTCCCTTACTTTGGGATACTGAAAGGTCTTGACTAAGGGATCGAAATATCTCTGTCTAAAGAGTAACTAGGCTACTGAAAACAAAAATGCTGGTTTAGGGTGGAGTTTGTATCAGCTGTTGTATACCATCTAGCACGTATATAATCCAGTAAGAAACTAGATAGAGATCCTGTTTCCTCAGCAGCAAGTCAGAGAGCAGGGCAAAGAGAGTTATCAGAAAGAAATGATTATTTATTGTCCAGAGATATCAGTGTTTCAGCCAGAGTCTGAGGGATTTAAGCAGCCTGTGGCCAAACAGGCTGTGGGATTTCTCTCTCCTCCACACTCCTTAGCACTGCACGCAGCCTGGTGCCTCCTGAGGGCTGACATCCTTCTCTAGTCATCACGCTGCCGAAGTAGATTTCATAAACAACTTAATACCAGTGGTTTCCCAACTATCGTCCACAAATCACATGCCCTTGATCTACAGAAAGCTGGCCAGCTCTGTCAAGCTGACTCCACTAATTTAAAAACAAAAATGGGATAAAAATGTATCAAAGAGGAAAATGGATTGTACAGTTGTATCTGTATTAAATTAACAGAAAAGGAAAGAAAACCTTACAGAGATGAGCTAGAGAGACAAGCTAGAAACACAGATGCTTTCCTACTGTTGCTTTTCCATGGAGGCATCATTTCTGCAATCACTACAGAAGTAGTTATGCAATCCCAAACAGATCCTCTATTTAGGGTGGTTATATTTGGGAGGAAACTTGGGAATAGTTTTTGTTCTCATACAATGTAATTACTTGTGGTGAGACTGCCTTCTTCCTGGCTTTCTGGCATACAGCTCTCACAGGAGGACTGCATGGTGACAAGGGAAAGTACAGGGAGACTAATTAATCTTGTGTTGCATCTGGTTTTAATTCCTAATTTAGAAATATATTAAAAACAGACACTAGAATGGACATCGAAAGTTCTGGGTATGTTTTCCAAAACAGCCAGCTCTCCAATAACACTAAAACCCATTAAACCACAGTCTTAGCAATGATCATCAAACCCATCTCTCCCTTCTAAGAAATAACTATTTCAAATCCTTCCCCTACTATTTTACCCTAATTGGAAGATGGGGAAGGAATGAGAAGTGTTTACAGTGTCTAGATAGCTAAAATGTTAGTTATGCTGAGTACTAAACATGAGTTATAAAACAGAAAATTACAGAGTTGAGGAGTTCTTGCAGAAAACCTTACACTAGCAGGTCCATCCCCTTTATAAAGTCCCCGTTAAATGAAATCAGAATCTTTATACAGCAGATGGGAGATGAGAAAGGTACAGTCCACTTCCTTCAAATGCACCTGGCGCTACCAAAGACATAATGGCATTTCTCCCTCCTTTTAAAGGACCCTTCCAAGGAACTAGATGCTGCCCACGTACTTTTTTTAACATGGAGCACAGTAGCCACTCCATGCTAAGATTATCCCCTGCGATGCTTCAGTTTCTCTCGCAGACCCTACTCTTAGTAACTTCACTGTGATTCAAAGGAATGGGTTATTACTGCTAGCGACACCAGTCTGTAGAGTTTGCAGTGCTCTGTCTACCACTACTCGTAGTCAAATTCCCTTTCCTCAGTGAAGAAAGTCCCATCACAGCCACTCCATTCTCTCTTCACAAACTGTTGTTTAAATTCCGGCTGATTCTTGCAGAGTTTGCAAACTCCCAGGATTTCTCTTGTCAGCCAGTATCAGAGACTCACCCACACGGCAATTTCAAGGGAAGACCTCACAGAGTGCACAGCAGCGTACGCATGCTCACAGCTGCTGCTCACCATTTGCTACTGCTTCTGCTGAGCCGCCTTCATCGCCTGCGGGTACGCTCTCATTTCTCTTTTTACTGTGTATCACTGAGACAATTCGAAAAACTACATGTGCCAAATACACTTTCAAAATATATCTGAAAATAAGTAGCAAGTTTTAAGCCTTGTACTGTGATGTTTACCAAAGATCATATAGGCTTAGTAGCAGCATATAGATTTTTTATCAGCTGAAAACTGATAAAAGCAGTAGCCTTTAAAAGCTTATCTGCCTGAAAAGGAAAAACCTCCCAACTCTCACCTTTCACAGCCCATAGTCTGGATGCCGCTCTAAGTTGACTGGATGCCTTTCTGGTTGACTGCCATTATTTTGCTGAGTGCTGGGACAGGCTGTCTGCTGGCAGGAGGACTCCAGCCACTCCCCTCTCACATGTGACTTACTGTGCCCATTTTGTTTAAAAGCCTTTTTACAGCGTCCTGTTCTTTTAGATTCCAACCCCTCTTCTGTCCCTTTCTACTTCCTCTGCATCCCATAGCTATTGCTCTCTATTGCACTAAAGAAATTAAAAGACAAAATCAGTACACACGAGGACTTCTTTTTAAGTAACAGTATTTTCCACAGGTTCAGCACAGCCTAGCTACTGTGATAACTATTCCCATGCCAACATATCAACCAAACAGCACTGCCTTTTCCTCTCCCAAGCCAAATATCATCATCTCGTACAAATATACTCCTTGGGGGCGTACTTACCAGCGCCTCAATCCCTACCTGCCATCCAGCCTGACCTTTGCTCGCGTTCCCGTCTCTCGCTGACACACCCCAAATTCTCGCTATGACACACAAACAAAGAATACTGTAGCAGACCTGTAATGAAGTTGAGCAGCATAAAAAGTGCAGTTAGAGGACAGAGAAAAGGCTGCGTAATGCACACAGCCTTGTGAATCCTTGGGATCCTACAGCCATGCGAGTATGAAGTGCAGCAGTACACATGTATTCTGCAGCTCACCGGGTGGAACATGGCTTGCTCGGACCTTGTGCTAAATAAAAGTGTTTCCATTTTGGGAAAAGACCTAATATTTATTTACTTTCTGTGCCCACTGAGATATCGCTTTATAGAGATCTGATTTCTTAAGCACTGAATGAAATCTTCTTCGGAATGTCATTTTCTCTCTTCTTCCAAGTGCCAAGAATGCTGACCAAGCTAAATAACATCACGTTATGCAGGGGACAAAACCGGCGGAAAAAAGTTCCACCCATGGTTTCAAATTTGGATGCTTTATTCAAAGTCATTTACGAGGTGATTAAAATTCATTAAAATCCAGAGTAATGCTTGCCAAGATCTCAAAACAGTTTATTATTTTAATTCTTGCATAATTAGGAGGAAGAGTATGTTTTGTTTCAATCTCTTTGGTGAGGAGAGATGGCATCTTGCCACATTACAAGGAGGAAAATTCTCCCTAGTGCCAACGCCTACTAAACTGCATCCTGTGTCTCACTGCCTCAGTGCTGAACACATCAATTGGTGGCTTGCTCTAAAAACCTTCCTGTTTCCGAGTATCGGGACACGCTGTTATTTGCAAAAGAGCAGTGCGAAAATCAGGGAAAAAAATTTCATAGATGGAGAGCAGAGAAGGAAGATGACATTTTGCCAATTTGCAAATAAATGGAAGCTGATTCATCCCGTCTAGTGGGTTTTCATACCAGCACTTTGGGAATGATACTGCCCTGAAACATGCTGGTTTAGCTGTCTAGCTGCAGCAGCTTAGTGGACAGCACAATATATCTCGTGCATGGCCTAAGAGAGCAAAAACCAAACAGAAAGTGCTCACCTATAACTCCCGCTCCCGGCATAGGTACTTCAGTTGTTTACCTTCTGTAATCACAGAGTTCTGACTACAGCACAGGGCCAGTAAAGACTGCTAATAGATTCAAATATTGAGTATTTGGCAGCATTGACACAGGCATTTCCTGAACCCTTCAGTTAAGTGGTCTTGCCTCCACAGCATTAAAAAATGAGTAAATACACAAAACACTCCAAGTGCAGAGGTAAATAGCAATCTACTGGGATAACCTTCCTTAGGTTCAGAATGTAAACGGAACTATATTTCAGCACGAGCACTAAAAATCTCATGAAGTATTAATAAGGCAAAAGGTAACAGCAGAAAATGAAACAAACAAACAAAAAGAGACAATTACACTCTTCTACTGCAGCAGAATCCTCAAGCAGTCAAATGAGATCTGCTTGTCTTTGAAGTGTCGTAAGAAATAATTCAATGCTGTTGAAGAAAAAAGGATAGTAAAGTGACAGTCCTGAAAAGCCTGAGTCTTTATTTACCTATAGATTAGACAGAAGCACCAAAGCAAAACACCTGAGAAGTCTGCATCTTCACTCACCTGCAGAACAGACAGACCAAAGACACCAGCTTTGTTCATCCATTTCAGTAATACATCGGCCTTTGGGACACAGGAGTTTAGTTTCCACTCTGAATACCTCTTTGACCTCTCATCTGAGCTAACACCCAATTTACAGCAGTCCTGTGGATCCCTCTGACCAAAATTCGGAAGAGGTAGCCCTGTGAGCACTTGCCGGTCACTGCTGCCTCTGACCCAGTGAACTTACAACTCTTACTACAAATCCCAAGCAGCAATCCACGCTCTGCTGCGGGAGTAAGTTACACAGCTATTGCCAGGAACGGTTTCCAAACATTGGAACAGGCTCCCACAGAAGGAAGCCAGTGCAATTCCTTCTGCTCTCAACTGCCTCAGCTACAGTATCAACAGCATTCAAAAAGCCATGTAAACTCAATGGACAGGTTACCAAATAAAAACAATATGATAACTACACAGAGAGTTTCTCTGTGGAGACTGCTGACAAGCTGCTTAAAAGGAACTGGAATGAAGAACATGCGTGCAGAGCTGCACCACCTGCTTTATTCCAGATAAGAAGCACCTTTCTTGAGATCCTTATCCTGCTCCGGGCTTTTACAACCGAGCGCACCCAGAGGAGCATCCTTCTCCTGCTGCCATGCAGATCAACCAAAAACACACACATGAAATCTCAGTGAAACAGATGAAGTTAAGAAAGTCAGTCACGAATGTTACCGAATACTAAAGAAAGTAACCAAACGTCAATAATGTTTTCTTCTACCTCATTTTTAAGTAGTCTTAGCTATTACTTATAATACAGCTAATAATCATTGCTTTCTTTCAGAAACACGACTTTCAAGCGATCAGGTTTTGGATTAAAATTTTTAGTATTAAAACATGATGCATCATTACACCAGCAGCAAACTGCTAATTCTAGTTAGCGTCCCCTGTAACAGTTAACTTTTCAAACAAGTTCAGCTAGTAGTTAAATGGATGCAAAGGAAGCACCCGAATCCAGAGTTTTTCAGTTACATAAAATATCATTCTAACCTCATAAACAGAACCCTATGATACATGTATTTTTAATTATTCTACGCATTCTTAAAATTCATACAAGCACCATCACTTTAGACAGGCACAGTGCACTACATTAAAATGTACTAAATGACTTCACTCTGTAACATTATGTTCAATGTGCTTTCTAAGAGACTTTTAAAATTATTTTGTTCTGTAACACTTGCATACACCTATCTGGTATGCTGCAAAGGCAGTTGCCTTCTTCCCCCCCTCCCCTAATCTCTCAGCAGTCGTTGAAGATAACTTTGTTATATTTAAATCTACAGGATGGACCAAGAGGGCTCTGAGATGCAAGCAAATCAGGAGTCTTCCATACGGTCCTGGCACTTTCGCAAGCGATTCCCACCATACCCCTGACAATCAGCTCTATCACTTTTCTGCTAGAGGTCTAAATGCCTGGGGCTAGCACTACACATTCCCCAAACCACCAAACATACTAACTGGTATTACCACAGTAGTACCACACATCAGGTAATATTTGGAAAGTTCTGTCCAAAATTTTCCTACTGATCTACAGCCTAGCATGGTCTAGGAAAGGTATGATCAAAGCTGTGATTTTAAACAGTAATTTGGATTTCTTGAAAGGTGGAAAGTCATGTTCTTTTCATTTTTGAAGTATTTGTGCAAAGGTAAGCAAATGAAGGGCTGGAGATCATATTTTTCTCACAAAACCACTGTATTGTAGTGATAACTGGAACCATTTTTAGATCTTGTATGAAATAAATTAATTCACTTTGTCATCCTTTCTGTAAACATGCTGAAGAAAACCTAGATTTTCTTCATCCTTACACACCTATTCCCCTCCCTAATATTCAGTCCTGCACAGCCTCAACACATATATTTTCTCCTTATTTTCTCCCTGCTTTTAACCATCTTTATAAATCCTAGAATCTGGACAGTGAAAATTGAAAGTGGTCAGTCTTTTTTGAATATCACTTCTCATACAAAGCTAGAGCCACACAATTACAGGGTTTTTAAAGTGGTATTTTATTACAAACTACAGGGAGCAGAAGTAGTTAAATGGGAAGAAAGAGTGATTCAGTTGGGAACAATTAGCATTTTCTATGTAATTGCTTCACAGAGAAATATGAGAGTTATTTCTAGAGAGTCTCAACTTGCAAAGCTTCAGTGGTTTTATTGTCCCCACCCATTAAATATATTTGGTAGCTGGCTGTAACCACACTTACACTGTTGCAATTAAAATTTTAAACTCTAAAATGCATCATTGTTGTAACGAGCCTTCAGGCAAAAGCAGAGATTAACATTTCTGAGACAGAAAAACACAGATTTCATTCCACAGCCTCTCGGTCTACAAAACCTGATTTCCAGAGATAAGTACTAATGGAAAATGTGTCAAGACGCCAATTATCAAGCTGCAGTTTTCTCAAATATTATCTTGTGCAACAGAAGAACACTGCTTTTCCTTTAAATTATGCTTTGGCTTCTTAGAAAATACCATGGTATAAAGAAAGGACAAAGGTTAATGCTGCTTTCTTGCATGAAATTATGCAATAGCTTGTTGAATGAGCCTGTAATACCTAAATATTTTCAGGTCATTTCATCAAGGGAAACCCATAAAAAGCGCTTTAGTTTCCACCCTAAAACACTAAGCAGAGATTAAGTTCTCATTTTTGCTGTCACCACATTATAAGTGTATCCTTTTGCTATTTTTTATGAGTTGTAACACCTCAAGAAGTCAACAGTGACAATCAGTTCTAAAACTGGATCATCTTCCAACAGTATTTCTGTTCACCAGAAAAAAGGCAGAGTGTTAGCACCAAACATGCATACTTTTCATTACTTCCCTTATTAATGAAATTCCAGATCTCAAAACAAAGTTTTACCTGTTATTTAATCTTATTAAAAATCTACCGCATATTGATTAAAAATCAGCATAGGCTTGGATTATTATCTTTACAGTACAGATACAGTTTTTATCTCTTATCTGTAACACAGCTTTACCAGACAACAAATACCTACAAGTCAAAGGCATTAAAGATACCGAAGATGGCATCTTTTCTCTCAAAGATTCTAAAACATACACATTTATTGCCAAAGTTTACTGTCTAATCTCTCAGCAATTAACATCACAGACATATTTCTTGAAGAAAGCCTAAAATACAAATCAAGAAAATAAGAGAATCTCACTTTTCCCACTCTTTCATTAGCAATACCCACTACAATCCCATCACTAATTACTAACCGTGTTTTGCGTGGTTTGGCCCAAACTAGTAGAAAATGCAAGCCAGACATTTCTGGAACTCTGCTGTTATTCTCTGAGCCCCACTTAAAGGTGTGAAGATTTGAAAGTCTTCTCTGGAGGCAGCAACTTTCCTTTAACGAAAAAGCCTAGGAGACTTGACAATGCCTAAGAAAATTAAATGCAGTCTTTTTACATGGTAGAAGGGACTCCACTCATTTCCTAATCAAATATTGAAATATGTCAAGTGCTTAATATTACTTCAAATGTCTAGAGTGAATCCAGAAATTGTCAGTCAATTTTGATTAAACTGAAATCCCTATCGAGATACTAGCTCAAGAGAGATATGGATATTGGCTGTGTAATTAGACCTTCCTGCTCAAGGAAAACGAAATTTAAGCATCTGTTTCCATACTCAGAGGGCTGTCAGCTGCCAGACGGGAAGCTCTCACCTGCAAACCTGTAGATGCAGGTGGAAAACCACTAGACCTCCATACAAAACTGTTCTATTTGGGGCTGTCAGGTAGACATCAGAAGGATATCCCTGTTGTTGACTCCTGCCCAAATGTCGTCAATACGTCAGCATCGCTCTTACATGTGGTATTCCTACAAGGTTCCTACATACCACGTGCTAAGATCAGGTAGATATTTTACGGCAAATCCAGTGACTGAAGGAGGAGCGCAGGACACCTGTGCACGTGGAGCTAAAATTTCCCAGCAAGACAGAAGAACCTAAAACGCCAAAGCCAAAAACTGAGGAAGGACATACTCTTGTGTTTTAAAACCAAACCAAATCCAAAGGTTACTGGGCTTTCATAAAGGCAGTCAACTGTAGGAGCAATAAACTTATTCCAAATTCATCTAACATTTTAAAATTAATTAACGCAAACGTACATAACATCTCATCCATAAAGTAACCATGGTGTTGAATGCATGGTTTCTTGTGGTATTTATGTTTTAAGTTGTTTAAAAAACATTACAAACTTCATGATAAACTGTGATGCAGTTATTCTCTCCCTGGTGTTTACTGATGATCCACTTCTTCGCTTTATGTGTAGTCTGCAGCAATGAATGAAAAGGAGGTTGTCTTTAATGCTTCTGCCTGTGCAGGAGAACATGCATTCATAGAGAAATTTCAGAAATTACACCTATTGTGGAGTCAATTAACTTTCTTTGTGCAGAAGTAGCACTGTAACATCCTTCATTACCTTTTCCTGGGAAGAGCTAGACTTCAGCTTTGAAGCACGGGAAAAGGTCTTTTCCATGCAATTGATGGAAGCATACTCAGTACATTCCCAAAGCAGGAAATCAGTGTAGTGGAAATACGCAGGTTTTTTTCTCTCTCGTGTGTGTGCACACACATGCACACTTGAAGAACTGAATCTGAATGTAAAAGTAATTTTCGTGGCTCCCGGCATGGGTGAAAAATCCAGTTAGAATTTTAATCAGACAATATAAATTCTCTTTTAAACACAATAAGTAGTCAGCCTGGATTAAAAATTCTGGTTTTATTTGGACAAAGGCACACAGTCTTTATTGTTAGATTAAACACGTATCTTTTACCTGCAATAGTAAGACTCTCAACATCATTTTTAATCTGATATCACAAATAATACCACAACTAGTCAATGTTCAAAACTAAAATGGATATTTAGTTATTTACAGCTTAATGATGCTGCAATTTTTTAAATGCGTAAAACGGATATTTTAAAAAAATGAATCCGCATTATGATTATGAGACTATTTTCAGAGGAAAACTCAACTATCACAATTTTTCCAGAACAGAAAAATCACAACAAGCCCTGAACAAGAACAGTTACACCAGAAATCCAGAAATAAAAGCAAAAGGATTGAATTAACACGGCAATGTACATCTGCTACAGCACAAAGAAATGGTACGTGGAGATGTGCTACAGTAAGTAAGTCAACATACTTGGAAGATCATGAATGCTACTAAAACACATATCAAAGTCCTTTTCATCCTGGATGTATCTAAGTGGTCCTAAACAAATGTTTAATAAGAGAAGTAGAAATGTTTCTAGAAATGCTTTCTGCCTTTTGCAGGTATTGACACCAGAATGACAGGCATGGAACAGATCTGTAGTGAACTTCTATATCAAAGTAAATGACAAGATCCAGAATTCATCTGTTCCATTTTTAACAAAACTTTTAAGTATAATCCTTAGCTCCTTAGTCTCAGCAGCTACCAGATACCAGCAGGAATTTTTTAAATTGTACTAAGTTTTAAAGTCATGGCTTGCAATGGTAATTTCTCGAACTAAAATAGTTGTTTCTTCTTAAAAATGTCAAATGTTTATGATCATTAATACTGATGCAAATGGATCGACTCAACTGATATCTTCATAAAGGGTCTCAGCCCAAGAAATACTGACATTCAGTCATATGTTAATGGTATCCATAGTTATCACTCATGTATTTGTTTCCCAATAACTACCTCTCCTCTTAGCTACTAATACTGATTTGTTTCAATTCAAGCTGGAAATAGCTACAAAGAACTTACAGAAAACCATAAAATAGCTGGAGTCAGTGTAACTCTGCTCTCCTAGCAATATGTTAAAAAGTAATTTCATCTCCAGTAGTCCTTTTGGCCTCTTTTATGGTAGCAAGTTTCCAAGCTGTAATGACACCAGACAAGTTGAAAAGAGCTTTGATGTAGGCTAATCAGTTGTTTCCAATATACAAAAACCCCTGTCTCTTTTGTAATGCTTATGCCAAACACAATCTTTCTACAGTTAGTTCTATACTTCCTTCTTTGGAAGTCATAAATTTATTTGTTGTCACTCTCTTTTCTCACTCCTCCTCTCAAATTCACAGCCAACCTAACAGGCAATGTGCACATACAAATCTGGTAACTAAACAAGCAACATTTGCTTTAAAGACAGAAAAAAACCTCATTTGCAAATACATAAGGTACTCTTTCAGTTAATATATAGGTCAAGTAACACTGAAAACATGGCCATTTAATTCTTTAAAAAAAATGAAAATTGAGTCATTTTGAATTTCCTTGTAAAAATCACCAACATTTATATATGGTTGAACTTTGTCTTTAGGGAATAAATCCCACAAATGTTAGTGCATATTATCGATGACAAAATATTTCTGCACAATTTTAACCCTCAGCTCTGGATGTAGCCTATGTTTTATATACAAGAGTATGTGACCATAACAGGAGTATCATTGTGCATTATCAAAATAGGAATTATGTGGTGTTCATTATTAACTTTAAAAAAAAGTTGTCGTCTTTGCTTTAGTCAAAGGGAGTACTTTTCTATTTAGAATTCCTAGATAACCGAAGTTACCCAGAAATGCAGATACTAGACCTAAGCGGTTTGGTATGAATTTTAAGACATGAAAGTTCAGAAATCTCCAAGAGACTTACCCATACAGTTAATACTGCACACTAGCACACTCCCACACCACCCCCCAAAAAAAGCCCTAGTAGAATTAATTTAGCCTAGGTATGTTAATACCCAGATTCATTCAGGAATCACATAGCCTTCCCAAGTGAGGTGAGTTCCCACTTCTAGCAGCCTCTCCGCTTTTAAACCACACAACTGAGAACAATCACGTGTTGGACTGGCAAGGACGTGGACGTGGGTTGATGAATTGCTGGTAAGGCAGCTAATTTAACACCTTCAGATCACCTAGGATAAAAACTTATTCTATGCTTGACTGTAAGGGTACCCTACCAAAATAAAAAGTTAATGGCAAGTAATGACTATACAATTATTAACATTTTACGTAACACAATAAAACCTAGAATCTACTAAACTTGTTCCAAGATCCTGATAATGTGGTAACAGATCGTTATTTGACATACGTTTTTCCAAAAAGCCATCTAAATCTTCCAAACTGTCAGCAGAAGTGTTATGCTTAAAGATACAATTTGTGGGAATTTTTAAAACCATGAAAAGCTTAACAATTGCATAATAATCCACAACAACAATGATGTCCCAAGGTACTTTATCTGTGAGTTCCAAACAGTTCCTTTGTTCACATGTTCTGCCTGAAGCATTACTGGTTTCAAATATTTGGAAACTTCCCTTGCCAGTACTTCTGCCAAATAATCCTGTCAGCTGGATGTCCAAGTTAAAAAAAAAAAAAAATCAGTTCTAATTTTGGCGTTACTGCTGCCAAGTTTTAGTCAATACACATGTAAACCAAGAAGAAGTAAAACAAAGACAAGCAATTCTTGTTTATGTTCTTTGTTGTTATTGTTCTTTGGTTTAAAACGTATGTGAAATACAGTTTATGAAAAATCTCATTTACAACTTCATATTAATATCTGTGTGTTCTGCATTAACTCCTTAATGACGCTTCAATACATTTGACATCCTGTGACATAAATTGGTGTGCATATTTCCTACCTACTACAGAGAGAAGGAAATCAGGTGTTCTTCCAGAGAAAGTTTCATGTTTATTCAGAAGGCATACATCTCAACTGACTTTTTTATTACTTTAAATTTTTAATTTCATGAAACTGATAAATTAAGTGACTTCTTACTGTTTGGGTAATATGAAAAGCAATATTCACTGGTGTACACCATAGGTCAGAGGGCCTGTACAACCCCCCCCATACCATTTAAACCCCTGAGTAAAGGTTTTAAATGGTGTCTCATGGCATCTCATCCACTGTGACGGAAAACATCAAGGCACCCTGGAATGTACAAGTCTTGAAAAATGCTTTAAAGCTTTGAAAAGTTCCTCCTCATTAGAATACACAAATGTAAAACCACCTATCCTATATCCGAAACAATCCAAGGTGTAACAATATCACCTGGATTTGAAATTTAAGAAACTCTTACAGTCATTAAATACACATTATGAAGATAAATTGGCAGATCAGAAAAGATGGTCATTATATATATTAAAGTTGCCTTTAAGTTTTAAGGTAACAAAGACTATATGCATGCAACTTTCTGTCACCAAACTTCAAGAAAAAGCCTGGACTCTTCAAAATGTTTTCATTTCTGGTGTCCTGACTCAAATGACACGTACATTTATTCTGATCAGGAATGAAAAATGTGCTGTACTAAGATGAAACACAGCTCATCAAATTTCACCCTAACAGAAATTTAAGAAGAGAATTGTTCACTGAGGTCTGTGGTTAATGTCACATGAAAATTTTGTCTACTATCATGTTATAGAAGAATCAGTACACAGTCATAACTGGATTGTAACATCTATGTAGGCACTTTTTAAACACCTTGTTAGTTTAAAATCAAGGATAATAGGTTTTTTTAAACCATTTGATGTTTCAAAAGGACATGAATCACTTGTATGCCTCTCTACTTTGTTATGTACAAAAATTTTCACCCATCTTAAAAAATGAAAACATCAAAAAATTCATATTGGTTATGATCACTACAAATTTTATGACAGCTTTAAATAGAACAGTATTGCAAAAGTGTCTTTGCTAAAATGAAAGCTCCAGGCTTTGTCTGAATTCTCAACACTGCAAACAAACTTACTGTCTGATAGCAAACTTGCATTTCACTGCTAACGCAAAAACTTTATAATAAACTGCAGTGCACAACTTCAGTATGATCCTAAGAACTCATTAATGCTGACACCACAGGTGATTTATTGGTTTTTTGGTTTGTTTGATTTTTAAAATAAAACCTCTCCCTCCTGCCAGAATACTGTTATACAGAAAAAAAAAATTGCTACTCTCTATTGTCAGTCTTTCAGATATGGTAAAAAAACCCCAACATATAAGAGTTTTAGAGCAAGTAATTCATCTGCAAAATGTTATACAGCAGTAATAAGGCATCCACTTTACAGCTGCTTAAACAAAAAAGGAAGTATTTCCAAAAATACATATTTCGGATCTGTGTAAACAAAGCTTATACGTATTGCTTCTATTCACTTCAAAAATATACACCTACATGGACTGAAAGTGATCTGGTGCTATAAATTTTAAATTACTGTAATTTATCCAGATGTCATCTGGAGATACAAAATCCAAATATTTTTGAACTTAATATTTTGAAATATGTCAAAAATTTGAATTATCTTTATGTGAAAAGAAGGCTAAAAATAGACCCCAAATTTGATGCTGTTCCATTGAATGAAGAAGAAAGTACTATGAAAATAAACATTCATCTGGTTTCCTAACAATAAATATAAAGACAGTTATCATACTGCAACACAGGAAGTATTACTATATTGACCTTAACGTTCAATCAGTAGTTTTTAAATCTTTCCTCACTGAGGCTTGCATCTTCTACCTTGTCAGCTGTCCAACAACTTTTAAGAGGGTTTTATTTTCTTGCTTCAATTGTTCATTTTCATCTTCTATATCATCTAGGTCCTGTGAAAAGAAAAAGAAAAATAAACATTTCTCAGGACATAAATACAAACTCTGAATTAATAGCAGCAGGAATTTAGCATCTTAGCTCTGAAATGAAGAAGCTATGGTTGGGAAGAATTAGCATCACAGTAGCTTAAATCTGTTAAACCGGCCTTTTCCTAGAGTTACTGTAATTACAAAACATTAATACTATATTCCCATGTACAAGCACCTTTAAATGGAAACATATAATCATAACTAAAGCTACAGCAGGAATTAACGCATCAAGAAACCAATGGGCCCACAGGATGGGCGTTATTCTTTTATTGGCGTATATAGACAGTGTATTAGTCAGCTATTGCCTCCACTCCCCAGACTGCTTGTCTGCAACTATCCCACTCACCTATACACGACTGCTTATTACTGCTCTGTGTTTTAAATTAAGTACCAAAATTTTCAGAAAAAGTACTGCCTGCCCTTTCTTTTGTTCCCTGTGAAAAAACTGAAAGGTATTTTGTAACTTCTGTCTAAACTGCTACGAAAGGACAGCACATACAGTAATAATGGGTGCTTAAAATAAATTGCTTCCATCCCAAATGTTCATCCCTCTTCCACCAATTACCATATTTACTCAGTTCCCATTTCACTTGTTCACTTCCTACCAAGTCTTTTCAAGCCTTTAAAGTGAAAACTAGTGAAACTGACTGTTTAATGTAAGCATTTATTCAGTAAAAATAACTTTACTTTACAAAAAAACCCATGGAAGAAACAGAATGAGAACAAAAAAGTGAAGAAACAGAAGAGTGACCTCAAGGACAGCACGTTAAGGAGGAAAAGGAAAGGCAGACAAAGGAGGTAGAACCAGGATTCTCATTAGAGATCTTAGATGCCTTTTGATTGAAGTCTGCAAAACCCTACTGTTGCCATGCTAGACTACACATAAAACAGCAGCAGAGAAAAAAATTTTCTCTCTCTTGCTCCTTTAAGTTGTTGAGCAGTATTCAACATACAGAGTCTATTTTCTTGTTTCTTTTTAGTGGGGTCATTTCAGAAGTGCATGCTAGACATACTGTGTTTAATCGATACCATGATTTTTAAAAGCCTCTTCAGTTTGCCAAGCCAAAACCCACAGCGCAATGCCTTTGCAATTACTCTGTTGTTTTTGTAATGTGGAATCGAGAAATTGCTAGCAGAAATTCCTCTTTGCCTCACAGAAGCAATGCTGCATCACAGTATGAGTGACTTCCAGGAAAATCATTTGACCACTCCGACATCACAGATACAAGTGACTTCAACATCTAAACATGAAAAGTTTTGGTGGATACCTACTACAAACGTAGTTCACTATGTAATGATAAGAAACACACTTTGTTTTCTCTTGTGCCATTCAGATGAATAATCAGATGGAAGGGACAACACTTTCAATAAAATTATATTTTTTAGTTCAGTATACATAATATTGTGTTTGAACTTATTCACCTAGCCATCAGATGCCTCAATTCAAGCTTATCTAGTAACTTTCTGTTTAAAACACCTGTAATTTGCTTAAAATAAAATATTAAAAGTTTATGAATGTTTATGCTGCAAAAGTAACATTCCAAAGCTTACTACAAGTAAGAATTTCTTGAATATAAGCCAGAAAAAATAACTACTGCAGTTTAAATATCTAAAGAAACAACGGACTGAGAGATGCAGATGGTTTTTGCCACTCTGAAATTTAGTTTCTTATTCAAAATTACAACACTGATTTATGCTTACTAGTAATAAAGATGCAATAGCAGGAAAGCTCGGACCTCACACACCAAAGGAACCGATAACTACACAACGGACACTAATTGGATTGTAAATCCTCACTGACATAGACTCTTTCCAAATACACATTTAACTATAATGACATCTTAGTGAGGTCAGAGATGACCAAGTGTAAACTAGTTGACAGCTGAACTTAGCCTACAAATATTTAAATGTCTTGAGATGCCATTCCTTTCAGACATTTGAGGGTTTTATGAAGCAATCATTACCCCTTTCTTACAAAAATATGTGGCACACATACTCTTAGTGGCTAATGTACTGGAGTGAAAGAATGCAATTTATGGCAGAAAGTCTTCTGTTTCGCAATATAAATGCAACTCATGTTCTTTAAGTATCTTTGTGATGTACTGACTGATGTCAGTAAAATTATATTGTTACATTAAATAAATATATTTACTTAAACTGAGAAAAAGTCTGCCAAAAAGTTTTCAGGATTCTTTGAAGTGTAAGACCAGATCTTTGCCAATGAAGAATGCATCCATGTTTATGAACTGACTGAAACTTCTAGAATGAGCATTTCTTTAAATCTGAGGGCTGAGCAGTCAGAAAGCTGTGCAAGAAAATAGCATTTTAAAAAAATTTTAGGCTCTTTGACTTGAAAGTCTTTCCATGCCTGTGCAACTTAAAATGCAGTAACTGCATAATTTGATTAATAGAAAAGATGGAGAAATACCATGAATGCGTAGACGGTCACATTTATAGACTCCTATTTAGGTTACCTACCAGTAAAACCTTTTAAGAAGATCTCTGCATAAGGTCACTAAATGACATTTAGTCCTTGGGACATCCTTTTATCTGAGCAGAAGGCTGAAGATCACAACTGTTCTTCCATGCAAAGCATCCAATGCTGGTGCCAGGTCTACAGAGTAACGTTCCATGAAGAACAGATAGATTTACAAGAGCTGGCTCTCATGATCTCAGTTATGATAATAAACCTTAGGCAAATACGACTGCACTATAAACTTCCATAACCTTCTATCACGGGAATGATGCAGTATTTCTGTAGCTTTTCTTAATATTCTAAAGCTTTCCTCTTTCTAAATCCACATGGATAGCCAATACAGAAGCAGTCATAAATCCAAGAGCTATCAAAAGAGTAAAACTGCATCTGTTTTAATGAAAACATCACTTGAGACATGGGTTCAAACTTTCGTAAGACGACAAATTATTAAGCTGGTCATAAAGTCAAAAGGCAGCTATTGCATCATTAAGAAAACCTCAAGGGATGCAAACACAAGTAACTTACACTGCAATTAAGCTAACAGACAATGTTATAGCTATGATAAATGCTGACCTTGTGGAGCAAAAGAAAGAAAACATTCTCTTCTGCATTTAAGAGAGGCTCCCTAGGGAGCACCAATAAGGTGGCTTTGTATATCTCATGGAACCGTACTATATAAGTAATTTTATAATAAAGAAGTTTTTGGAAGGACTATATTCTGTTTTATGTTTTCTTTCCATACAACAAGCAGAAATTGCCATCATACTTCAACACAGGCAAGGCACAGGCACTTCACTGCAAATGTTCAAGGATGGTTTCTAGTCAGACACTCGGTGGAATGAATTTAGGACACCATAGTTCAAATCCAGTAGAAAAAAATCTACATTGTTTCTGGAACAGCAAACCTTGCAAACAGTCATGGTCCTAAAACACAAGCTTTCAGTGATTTAGGCTCTTTTTATTTGTTCTTTTTGACCTCTGAGTCAGAAAGTCAGGTGTGACCAGCAGTATTAAGTTGCTTTGCCATCCATTATGTAGAAGGAATGAACACTTGCCTTGACTGTAATACAGTCATCAGCTTAGATGTGACATATTCTTTGGAGAATGGAAGAACGGCGTAACGACCAATTCTTCAGTAAAGATAGAAATCTCTCCAAAACAGACAATACTTCATTTATCCTACAAATTAGCTTCCAACCTTCTTTATTAAAAAAAAGGTACCTGTCTTAGAATAATCTCAGATACTTTAGTCCTCTAGATTAGTTTGCAAACTTTTTTGTCCTCCTTTGCTACAAATGAATAGTGAAAAATGAGTGTTTGCCACCATGCACACAGAGTTATTGCCACCCTTCACTGCTGGACTGACCAAAGCCAGTTCTGAAATTTTTTTCTGAATTTTTATGGCAATGTCTGCACTGGACCAGCAGAAGCATTTCCCTAGTATATCCAAGCTCTGCACCTCAGCCAGGAAGTGCAAGATGAGGTCACTAATTCACTCTGTGAAAGAGTTCCAGTCTGCCCTTAAAACTGGGACTTGTTAAAACAGGTATCTTCTATCAGCTTCTCATCCTGTCCCATTCCCAAGCATGTCTCACTCTTCTACCCCCTCTTCTCCTGCAGACACACCTTGCCCGAGTAACGCTAGCTCAAGCCTCCTGCCGCCTGTCTTGTTCTGCCTTCACTTTGGGATCAACAATAAAGAGCATGAGAACATGTGGCAGAATATAAAGCACTTACTCCAAAATCTTTCTAAGATCATCTAAACTATTATTAGTAATTAAAAGCTGACTAAAATGAAATTAAATTTATAATTACTTTGTCTAAGAACGGTTCTGGGCAACAATTTATTGAGAAACCTGTCAAAACACCAACTTAATTATTTCCTGGTGTACTACGTACTAAATTTGGGAAGAAGCAGCAGTAGAGAACTCTTGCTTTTCTAACCTTGTTCAACAAACACTCATAGCAACAAGAAATTCAGGTAATCCAGTAACACACAACTTACAGAAGTTAATCACGAGAAACAGAAGTCACATGGAATAAATATATCTATCGACATGCCTGTTGAAAAGTTACACAGATGCAAAAAAACCCCCACACTTAATTCCCTTCTGACCTTGCCCAGTGGATGAAGGTGTCTGAAGAGGAGCACAGAGAATGTAGAGACTTTTATCCCCTCTTTATATAGCACCATATAAGAAAGTACGTGCTTACTCTGTTTAATAGATCGATTTCTTCCTTCAGCTTTCCAATTAGTTCCTCTTTGTCCTGTGTCATCTTCATTAATCTCACATTTTCCTGTCTCTCTTTTGCAAGTTCCTAAAACCACAATACGCAATAAAGTTTGAAACGTAATTTTTGGTTTTAAGAGACAGTTTTAAGTTATTACCATTTAAAACAAACAAAGAAGAACCCCACACGCACATCTACCTATAATTCCTTTTCTACAGCAAGCCAAATCCACATCTTCAAACCCTTAATTCCAAGGAGCTAAAGAATCATGTCTAAGAAAATATTTTACCCACAGCATACCTGCGTGAGAGCTTTGATTCCAGAGATAAAAGTTTTAATTAATATTTAACTTGAGCACGAACCCAAAATTGGATACGGGCCCAAACCAGAAGTAAGTAAACGTAAAGTGTCAGCTTCCAAATTTGTTATATTGGGAGGATTCATCCTTTATTTGTTGCTGATTTTGCTTGGATTTTTTCAATACTGCCACTAACAAGGGAAGAATACTCACTGTCAGATCTATGGGCCTGAATGTGTGAAAAAAATGAAAATGTCCATTAGGCATTCAGTAAATCAGGATTCAGAATACTGAAAGAAAGCCCTTAAATCTTCCTCTATTTTCTGTGTTACTTGCAGTTAAATTATTTCACAACAAAGCTGATTTGGAAGGGATGATGATGGTGTACTTCACTTAAATCAGGCTTCCCAAGTCTTAAAAAAAAAAAATTAAAAAAAAAATCTACAAAATATGCTTTATTTTCACCCTTTCCAAAAAAGATCTATTCAAATTGTGTTTACTTAGTAACTTTCATCCATAGGAATTCCAGAATATTTGGCAAGTTCCCCACAAAAAATCCACTTCAGAGGAAGACAAAGAAACCAGCAATAGATTGCACAGACGACATTATTTAGCAAAATAGTGTCTTAGGTGAAAAAGTCCGCTTTAACATTATTTCATTTTCCCAAAATTCTTTGTATGAAGAATGTCTGAAATAATGAAAACTTTGTTTTAAATATATATATTTTAAATGTTAAAAACTTTAACAAGCAACTGGATTGTAATTGAATTTTGTAATATTTCAGGAGATGAAAAAATCCAAAACAGGAAGTAGATCAGAAACAGGCCTGCCAATTTTATGAACAGCCAGTGAGCCCCTTCTTCCCCTGAGCCGCTTCTTCGCCCAAGTTATTTATTTGCCCTGTGTTGGTGTGTCACGAGGTACACAGGAGAAATATGCAGAGCACCGCTGACTCTCTAAGTATATTACCTGTACCTCAACTATTTCTCACTTATACACCAAATGAAAACTAAACATCTGTGACTAAAAAGTCCACATTCTTCTCAGTCAGTCTGACTCTATACATTTTTATAGACATAACTATCTGTACTTCAAGCATTTAACATTATTTCTATGTATTTTACTTGTAAATTTCCCCATGGAGTTTCAAAAGTGCCTTACTTCAGATGTATGCCATGCAGATGTTAGCTGACACTTACCCTTTCAAGCTCCTCAATCCTCTTCTCCAAAGTGTTACTTGCTACAGAACTGCCAGAAGAATTTGCATCCCTGCTGTATCTGCTGTAAGTTGTCCTGTCCATTCGGGAGTATCTATTTGGAGCATCGTCTTCTGGTGCATTAGTTGTGCTACAAAGGCAAAGAACAAAGCAGACACCTATTTATACATTTAACAAAAAGACATGATAGCAGTAGCAAGAAGTGCTTTCCAAAGCAGTGCATAGGTCAGTCTGATAAACTGCAGAGAACTTATTTCACAGCTTGTGTTGCTGAGAACTCACTAAATACACTGCCTCAGGGACTCAAATACTTGGATAACGCAGCTCTCGTCACACAGGTAACCAACTTTAAACATATACTTCTACTGACCCTAACTTATTTTTAAAGATTTTAGTTTTATGAACTGTGAGCATTAAAAACCAAGCTAAACAATTTTATTTTAAAAAGTAAAGTACCACTATGGAGTTTAAACCAAGCATCTTTTTAAGAAGATTAAAATATAAAGGAAGAAAAACCATAACATGTCCAAAACATAAGAGGCTTACACATATCAACTGCCTTTTCAGGAACTATGGATATAGCCTGTAAGGAACTGGAAAGCAAATCAGAGTGAGAAAGTGATGCAGGCTAACATGTTAATTTTATGCCATTTCCACATATTTTACTTCAGAATTTGGATACACAGCAGTTTGCCATACCTCAGTTGGCAGGCACTCACTCATTAACTGGTGGCATGGTTTTTGTTTTATATCATGTGTCTGTTCCTTAAAAATCACTGCCATGGAATCTCAACAGATAAGCATTGCAAACGCACATAGGCTAGTTTTTAAAAAGCTTATGGGTTCTCCACTATGACTGCTATGTACAAAAACAGTGATAATTTAAAAATACATACAAAAGTCATGCATTTTCAAAGTCACACATTTAGCAGTGTTCTTCCCATAGCTATTTTCTTCCTAATAGCTATGTTATTTACCTCCAGTGTAGAATCTAATGAATAATTAAGAGCAGCAGAACAGAGTGCCCTGAGACCAGGCAGAGAGATACAGATCTTTCTCTCTTCAATTCACCAAAACCACACTTCTTAGACTTTGAAAATATACAGCTAAACAGCCAAAGACAAAAAAACCCACCCTTGTTCAGTCTTCACGAGGAGAACTTTGAGACTTTCTAAAGCCATCTGGACACGGTCCTGGGCAACCAGCTCCGGGTGGCCCCACTTGAGCAGGGGGCTTGGAGCAGGTCAGGTGCCCTTCAGAGGTCCCTTCCAACCTCAACCAGTCTGCCACTCTGTGAAATCACACAGCTGAAATATGTATCTAATGGTTTTCTAGAGCACTTAGGAAAATAATGAAAAACACTAAGAGTATCCCTACAACCTTTCCTTTCAAACATACAAGAGTGTATGATTAATGTGTTCATTTAACAGTTTTGCATTTCATAACTCTAGAAAACCCCTGCTGACAATGTGCAAATCTGGATGGATGCACTGCAAATCAAAAGCAGGAGTAGCTGGCAAAAGCATGTCTTTTCATAGATATAAATATTTTTTTGCTCCAGTATGTGTGAAGTTTCCAAGGCACACTGACACAATTGTAAGGAATTTTGTAGCTTAATCTTATTACCATATTTAGCACTGTTTATTCTTCATCTGGAAGATTTTTTTTAAACACATTTCTAGGACCAGATATGCATGTTGCAACACAACATAAGAGAAATATTTTAGCTTAACTCTATAAATTCTAGACTATTTAGCTTTCTGAAAGACGTGTTGGTTTGTGGTGTCAATGTCACAAGGACAGACCACACAAAAAAGGCTCAATTTTTCATCACTCAGGAATGAGCCCTTTTGCCAACACTGGAGTATCTCAGCTCAGCTCCAATGAGTGATCTTGGCAGATGCTCCTACAGGAAAGTTAGAAGAAAGAATACCTGGATAGGAAGAGTTTCATTAATACTGAAAATGAAGACATTTTCTGTATCTTCCCTGAAACTCACCCTCAAAAATTTCCTCACCTATTCCACTGGGGAGCAGACCCTACTGAACACATTCCCTTTCAGTTATCAGCAAGTACAAAGGATGTATCATGAAGACTTCTAGGGAATAGCATTTAAAAAAAACACATTTAAGAAGGCATAACACAAGGAATGTGACACACATAGTTCATTATTTTGGCGGTTACAGCCAATGCCCAGTACACAGCAACAGCAAAAAAGGAACCACCCAAGAAACAGTACACATACCTTTTGCAAAAAATGGAATTTTAGTCACCACTTTGCAAGCCTTAAATAAGAAAGGAAACTTACCTGGAACAACAGTATCACTGAACCTCGTGTCTATGCTTTACTATGAGAAAGCACCTATCAACCAGCCCCAGCAAAGATACCTCTTTGGAAATAAGCCTGTATATTTATATATATAAAATCTATTTTATATTTATAAATATGTAACAACAACAATCATCTGTCCAAACTGAAGAGCTTTCTATACCACTAAGAAAACAAAATGGGTTTACGTCTTCTTTTGTAGGAGCGAGGGAGAAGTGTATGCATGAAACAGCAGAACCCATTTAGTTTGAGACTGCAAGTGAAACCTTGCTTCCTCCGCTTCCTAACTAAATAAAAGTTTACAGATACTTGCAATTTGGAAGTTACTGAAGGTATGAAAGAAAAGAAAGCCTACTGTCAGCAGATGTACACTGGGTAAAAGCGGTCATTGGCATCAGCTGAAAAATGATAGGGGTTTGCAGGCTGAAGAAATTTAGTCACTGCTCAAGAATCCAGTTCAAACTATTCCACTTTTTAGCATTCAAGTAACTTACGCACATGATTGTTCCCACACTTGCAGTTGAAACATCTAGCCACAGGCTATGGCTGCAGGAAACAGTATTTTTAAAATTATTTTTCAAGAAGAGTATCTGAGATTGCATTCATAGCCATACACACATTAGAGTGCCCACTTGGAGCGCAGCACATAAGAAGGCATCTGGATGGAAACATCCCTCACTACTGCTTCAAAAGGGCATGTTCGACAAGGTCTTTAACAAAATTCAACTTGTTCCACTAGCCTACCTTCAATTAGCCACTATCAGAATCTCATTTTAAATGTGTATTCCTGTACTAGAATGCTGAAAACAGAAAACACTTTCACAACTTAAGATGATATGCTTTTGAAAATTTTTTATGGCTGTACTTAGATAAAAGTCATACAGCAAAATCAACCCACATCACAGTTTGACTATTCTTGCACAGAAACAAAAGGTTTGTTGCAGAATGTGTTCTAGTCATCTCCTTTAAAACAAAATCAGTTATTCACACAGGGGCAGGTTTAACAGCACTATTACAGAAAGATGGAATAAATGCCTCTTTTGTTCTCTCAAAGTCTTCATGAAGCACTGTCCAAATTACAGCTTCACTCAATTAAAATCTCCCACTCAAAACCGGACTTCATCGATTTCAACTATAACACATTTATTTTTATTGCTAGAATCTTGTAACTATACTTGATTTGGAAAATCCTAATTAATAATGTCACTGCAAACCAGTCAGCTGCTAACAGCTCCCTTGGAAGAATGAGCAAAAGATGGCATTTCCAAATAGGCCACCTCGGACTTCTGACTTCGGTCTCCTTAAGCAGTGGTCATGGCTTTTGGAGCTGAGGTAAGGAAAGGCACTCTTGTCTTCTCTACAGCCGCCTGTCCCTAGCCTCCTCCACTTTTCCTGGCTTTGGCCTTCAGGTGACTGAGGAGGAGACCCTTCAAATGAGCTGACACAGCAACCCAGCAGCCCGGCAAAAGGAAGCCATCGACCTTCAGCCCCAGTGGCTCCCTGAAGCATTGCCCTGCCCAGCTGCACCAGCACCGGCACAAAAGACAGCGAGGAACTGCAGTCGCCTTAACTTAAGACCACCAAAAACTTCTGCAGCAATAAACCCTAAGTGCTTCCGCCTTGTCATAACATCAGCGTTGTCTGAAACAGCAATACAAAAGTCAAGAAAAGCACCTTAAGTGAGCCCTGTGTTTTTTAAGTATTGATACCTGCACAGCAGTGGTCCTAACGCAACAACCTAGATGAGACAGTGCCTCAACAGCCAACCCTCCCTGCAAAACTCCCAAACACAGGCAAGGATGCAAGTCTGGGCACAGTGTTGTGTTCTGCAGATGTATTTTTCTGAATTAGTGAGGCCAAGGTTAGTATGATGGAATGTAAATTGTTATAGTTCAAGCTTTGTAGTAATCTGAAAACACTGAGGATGAGAATCTCATCAGGGCTTTAACATTTCCTTCACAGCACTTCCAGTGAGTGCTCTGAAGCACTAGCTTCCTCTTTTCTTGTGATCTCTTCCTCCTCATTTATTTCTCAACTCTTGCATGAATGTCAAACTAGTCAATACAGGTCTCTGCCTGTTGGGTTCCATATTAGGGTGCTGTACTATCCTAAAATAGGGGGGGAAAAACCCTCTGATATTTTGGCTGGAAGCCATAAAGCCATACCATATTGTATTCCTTTCCACTAATATACAATCTTATAAGGGAAACACACCCCTGAACCACTAAGAGATTTTAATCTAACTCTTTCTGTAAACTGATCCTGTCTGATCTGTCTGATTCATGAACCATGCAAAAATCTTCTGAGTTATTTCCATCTGCAAGGTTTTCTTTTCAACTTAAGACATCTCTAAAAAGGAAGCTAAATTGGTTCAAAAGCTAGTACATAGTCTTAAAAATAAACTGCTAAAACAAATTCTCTCTACTTATAAAAATATTCCTATATCCGCACACATATCCTGCTTTACTGTTACTTGCAAACAAACTTTTTAGTTCACAGAATTCAAGACACATAATTCATGTTTACATGTACATTACACTCAAATATTTGAATAAACAGAATACACTTCGTCATTTTCATGTTCAAGAAATCAGTGATTACACTAACTACATTGACAGTATCAGACCTGAATCAGAAAATCATTCTTACTAGTGGCAAGGTGTTTGTTGCTTTAAAACAACTACTCACAGAGCAGAGCAAAAACTGGTAGACCTAGTTAATAGTAACAGAAGTTTGGAATGGCCAAGATGAGGCCTATCAATTCAAGAAGAGCTTATGGAGAAACGAAAGGTAAGAAAGTTGATATGGGCTATTACCTCTAAAGGTTACCTACACATCTTAATCACATGAAGCTCACAGTCAGGACAGATGGCTGGTCACAACTCCCAAATACACTCATGAACATACCCTGTGGCCTTCATGTCAGTATGACCTTGAAGATTCCGGTCATGCTTTTAATGGATCTTACAGTGCCACTCCAGATCACAACAGAACCATCACTTTCTTTGGAAAATATTGTACGTGGTTAATCATTCAACTACAAAGGAACCCCTACACAAACTTTTGGGGTACAAGTATGAAAAACTTCAAAGTAAATTCAGCAGACAGACTACAGTTATAGATTAAGATACTCATCCCAAACTTTTATTTACTTTACTGCGTAAGGAGACAGGCTCAGTTTGTCCAAGTCAGTCAGAACAGAAGTAGAATAACACAACAGCAGCCAGCAGAGTTCATTTGTAAACATGTCTTTCAGTCAATGGGCACTCAGTGAAATAAGTTTCTCAGCAATGTCATACAAATGTTTAACCATGGATTGCTGCATCCATATAAGGCAAAGTAGCCAGTGTGTCTGATTAAATAGGTAGTAAAATCTGTGCAATTCCTTGAGCCCTGGAACATCATGCGAGAACAGCAATTCCATGAGCCAGGAGGCTGGGTATCACAATGCAGAAATGAAAACAGCTGTATGGGAAGAGAAAGGGAAGGTACTGGAAGCCCAGGATGGTATCAGTAACCCAGGACCAGAAGTCAGAAGAGGACAGAGAATGGAGACAGAACAGAGAAAAAACAAAGACAGAAACATATCAAAGAGAAGACTAGGACCTCAATGTTAAATATAAGGATCTACGAGAAAGGGGGAGAAAGAGGAAAGGTGTCTAACTGGGCTAGGAAATGGAAGCCAGTGAAGAAAAATGCTGAGATGAAGAGATGTCATTTCTGACGAGGAACAACTGGGGAAGAGGGAGAAAGCAAAAGATAAGGAGCAGCAGTAAACATGGGGGAAAACGGCATGAAATTTTCTGACAAACAATACGTTCTTCCTGGAGCAGAGAGTCTATAACAGAGCCCAAGAATTTAGGCAAACATTATCTTTTCACTTTTGCTGTCATATGCCTGTAAAGTTTACTAACTGTCTCCTTTCCCCACCCACAAAGTACTGCCCACTTGTTGTCAGAGTAGCACAAGTAATGGTTTCAAATGGGATCTCAAAGTGGTTGTCCCTACAAGAGAACATGCTTTGCTCTCAACTTGCTTTGAAAACCTACAGGGCTACACCCTAAACTGTTAAAAGCACAGTAACTTGAACATACTTGAGCCTTCGAGCAGCTTATGGTCTCATTTCAGCCTTTTGCCATTCACGTTCCAGTACTAGGTGTCATCGCAGAATGGCATTTTCATTTTCCAAAGGACTTCTGCTGCATTTGGGACATAAGGGAGATCTACACCACAGTGACTGAGAATTACTGTGGAGGAGGCTGCTTCCTCTAGGATCTTCCCATACTGCAGATGTTGGAAGGGGCAAACAACCCAAACGTTGCCAGAACAGAAGCGGACTCTGGTCCCAACTCCTTTGTTTAGCGTTCACACCAGAAAGCGAAGCCACTGGGAGCCATACTTTGTTCAAGTACTCTTACCTGAAAAACTACTTGGGAAGAGGTTAGAAATTTTCAAATACAGAGGAAAATCAATAGATACTGTTAACTCTTATCACAGTGGGTACTGGGTCTCTATCTATAAAATATCAGCTACTGTATACCTCATGAAGGCACAGTTAGATTAAAACCCTCTTAGTATTCGTGAGCACTGGGCACTGTGCTAACCTCACAGGAAAAGAATCCTTTGTTTTCAACATGAGGTTTGAAGACTATGCAATGAGTAAGATCGGTGGCAAGATACATAACAACATATTGAACAGCAGCTCACAGCAAGTCAGATTCCTCCTGAACATGATGCTAGTCCTGAGGGAGAAAGTTCACAAACAAAGAATGTACATCCTACATATAACCAAAGCTGACTGGACAAAGACTGCACAAACAAGTCTTATTTTAGCATGTTCTAGCTCTGGAGTTTCCTATTTTTGCAACGCTAATGAGAAGAATTAGCTTATTTTCAAATAAGCTACAAATGTGATTGCGTAAACTTCTATTTATTACCACTCTGCACACAACCAAGTTTCTGCAAATGAGTGAGTATATACAGCATGTGAACAGAGTAAAGATAAGGTTTATGAAAAGCCACAAAGCACTATGACACACACCACTAAGTATTTGGCAGATACAAATAACAATGAAATTCTGAACAGGGACTAAGAGAAAGTGGAGACTGAACTAAAATGTGTTGGACTAATAAGAAAGTAATCATGAAATTATATAGTTACTAAGGTTGTGACAGTAAGTCCACCCATTCTGCAATGACAAAGTGATTAAAAAACCCATAAACCTACAGCAATAAAAAGCATCACCCAACTAGTTTTATGAGAACCCAGGAATATAAATACAAAAGACAGCACCACGATAAGAAATCTAAAGCATAAGAGGATAGTTAATTATTTTTTACAATGAGGGTGGTGAGGCACTGGAACAGGTTGCCCAGAGAAGCTGTGGATGCCCCCTCCCTGGAAGTGTACAAGGTCAGGTTGTGTGAGGCTTTGAGCAACACAATCTAGCAAAAGAAGTCCCTTCCCATGGCAGCGAGTTTGAACTAGGATCTTTGAAGGCCCCTTCCAACCCAAACCATTCTACATTTCTACAGATGAACAGGTCTTTAAGGATGTATTCCAGAGAGCGCAAGAGCTCTCGATCCCCAAGTGTAAAAAGTCGGGCAGAGCAGGGAAGAGACGGGCATGGCTGAGGCAAGAGATGCTGGTCAAACTAAGGAAGAAGAGGGAACTGCACAGGCAGTGGAAGCAGGGACTGGCTTCCTGGGAAGAGTATAGGGAAGCTGCCTGGTTGTGTAGGGATGGGGTCAGG